>Ga0067045_1001821_pt1 | contig 144256 bp, 111 predicted proteins | sample TerdegcTABiofilm_FD_59184 | JGI IMG/M metagenome (GOLD analysis project Ga0067045, IMG submission 59184) | Combined Assembly of (Gp0054472, Gp0054536) Wastewater bioreactor microbial communities from Singapore -Terephthalate degrading...
CATTTCCGCGGCTACAAAGCCGCGGCCCCATTGAAGTATTGCCCGCAGGTCAGCCAGCAGCGTGCGGTACATTCATTTCCGCGGCTACAAAGCCGCGGCCCCATTGAAGTGGTCCAGGCGCTGGCCCAGAACCGGGAACTCAAGCTTATTTCCGCGGCTACAAAGCCGCGGCCCCATTGAAGTCANNNCGACGNGTCCGGCGTGCGCGGCCATGTACGCTTCCCATTTCCGCGGCTACAAAGCCGCGGCCCCATTGAAGTCCCCCGCCGTCCGGCGTGCGCGGCCATGTACGCTTCCCATTTCCGCGGCTACAAAGCCGCGGCCCCATTGAAGTAACCCCGGCGGGGTGCTGTTCACCCCGCGGGGTGGGTATTTCCGCGGCTACAAAGCCGCGGCCCCATTGAAGTCAGCATGCGCACCAGGAAAGTAGAACCCGACTCCGATTTCCGCGGCTACAAAGCCGCGGCCCCATTGAAGTATCCGCAACACCGTGATAAGGCTGAGGAACTGTATTGATTTCCGCGGCTACAAAGCCGCGGCCCCATTGAAGTTTTGTCCACGTTCCCGCCATTGCTAATCCTCCACGGGATTTCCGCGGCTACAAAGCCGCGGCCCCATTGAAGTTCATACTCAACCTCCGGAACCGGCCCGCCCGCCGGATTTCCGCGGCTACAAAGCCGCGGCCCCATTGAAGCGCGGCCGGGGTGAGGGTGTTGTCGGCGAGCAGATCAATTTCCGCGGCTACAAAGCCGCGGCCCCATTGAAGCACCGATCGGCGCGACGACTTCGGCGCTCTTGGGCACATTTCCGCGGCTACAAAGCCGCGGCCCCATTGAAGCGGACCGGGACGTCTTCGCCTTCCGCGCCGTGCCTGATTTCCGCGGCTACAAAGCCGCGGCCCCATTGAAGCATTACCATGAAGTCCGCTTCGCCTTTTCGGACTTCGTCATTTCCGCGGCTACAAAGCCGCGGCCCCATTGAAGCCCCTGAAGGATACATGGACCGTAGTACTCTGCTTTCATTTCCGCGGCTACAAAGCCGCGGCCCCATTGAAGCATGTGGTGGTTGTCCTACAGTGCAGCACCATACCACTATTTCCGCGGCTACAAAGCCGCGGCCCCATTGAAGCACGTCGCCGACCGATAGTTCTCTGCTTATGACCACCATTTCCGCGGCTACAAAGCCGCGGCCCCATTGAAGCGACCATGAACCAGCCATAGTACTTCCTCCGCACGACAATTTCCGCGGCTACAAAGCCGCGGCCCCATTGAAGCCTTCTCGGAGCTGCTGCAGCCCATCAGCACCGTTACCATTTCCGCGGCTACAAAGCCGCGGCCCCATTGAAGCGGATCACGGAGCAAAAGTACACATGTCCCTCCTGACCCATTTCCGCGGCTACAAAGCCGCGGCCCCATTGAAGCCGGGCCGTCCCTCTTGTCGCGCCCTGTCGATGTACGCCATTTCCGCGGCTACAAAGCCGCGGCCCCATTGAAGCGTGACTCCGATTTGGGTGCCAGGCTACTGGCNCTCTATTTCCGCGGCTACAAAGCCGCGGCCCCATTGAAGCTCCGGTTCCACGGCAGGGTCGATTTCGACCCCTGGATTTCCGCGGCTACAAAGCCGCGGCCCCATTGAAGCGGCATGCCGTGTCGGACATGCCGTATGCCGTGGTCGATTTCCGCGGCTACAAAGCCGCGGCCCCATTGAAGCGTCCCGAGGCCCGATGAGCAGCGCCGGGCCTCGGTCCGATTTCCGCGGCTACAAAGCCGCGGCCCCATTGAAGCGGGGCAGAAATCCTTCCCGTCGCGGAGCGCGACGGTGATTTCCGCGGCTACAAAGCCGCGGCCCCATTGAAGCTACTCGACCCCCAACCACTCAGCGGTTGGGGCGTGCGGATTTCCGCGGCTACAAAGCCGCGGCCCCATTGAAGTCAACGCGCCCCTCGTGTTCCAGGCGGGCGCAAAGACGATTTCCGCGGCTACAAAGCCGCGGCCACCCACAATACTACAACCCAGAATGCTACACCCACGGCGCAAAGACGATTTCCGCGGCTACAAAGCCGCGGCCCCATTGAAGGGGGCGTACCCCGGCAGGAGGTGGCGTAGATGGCTGGATTTCCGCGGCTACAAAGCCGCGGCCCCATTGAAGGCCGGCGAACTCGACCGTATACACCACCGGCTGGTTGATTTCCGCGGCTACAAAGCCGCGGCCCCATTGAAGGTTTGCCCATGTTCCACCAGCAGGCATGTTACATCTCGATTTCCGCGGCTACAAAGCCGCGGCCCCATTGAAGGACGCGGCCGGGCTGGCGAGCAACTGGCGGCTGTGGCGGATTTCCGCGGCTACAAAGCCGCGGCCCCATTGAAGCGTGGAGCCGTACATGGGATCGGGGGTGTTCTTCCTCAAGGATTTCCGCGGCTACAAAGCCGCGGCCCCATTGAAGCCCTGGAAGAAATCCACGATGGTCGTGTTCCCATCGTTAGATTTCCGCGGCTACAAAGCCGCGGCCCCATTGAAGCCACTGGCCCAGTCGCGACATCCTCGAGCGCGTGGCGGATTTCCGCGGCTACAAAGCCGCGGCCCCATTGAAGCCGTAGATTTGGGGGCGTTCCCTCTCGACCTGTGCGGATTTCCGCGGCTACAAAGCCGCGGCCCCATTGAAGTACCCACCAGAATGCAGTTTTCCGCAGAGATGGCATGATTTCCGCGGCTACAAAGCCGCGGCCCCATTGAAGGGCGAGCCGCTGGCGCATCAGGCGCGCGGCCGCGCCCGTCGATTTCCGCGGCTACAAAGCCGCGGCCCCATTGAAGGCCTCACGTCGTGTCGGCCGGGTCGTGGTGTCGGATGATTTCCGCGGCTACAAAGCCGCGGCCCCATTGAAGTATCTACGGGCCCCCCGGTGTCGGAAAGACCTGCGCGGATTTCCGCGGCTACAAAGCCGCGGCCCCATTGAAGTAGCGCTGGAGAGCGGATTCGGGTACCGAAACGGCAAGATTTCCGCGGCTACAAAGCCGCGGCCCCATTGAAGGGTCTACCGCGAAGAGCGTACCTGCCAGTATCTATGATTTCCGCGGCTACAAAGCCGCGGCCCCATTGAAGGCGATGATCACGTCGGTCTCCGGCACGAGCCCACCCTGATTTCCGCGGCTACAAAGCCGCGGCCCCATTGAAGCCAGTTGGCGCGACGCGTTTTCCCGCGCGCTGGAGTGGATTTCCGCGGCTACAAAGCCGCGGCCCCATTGAAGCTTCGGGCGCCGTGTCGGTTTCGCTCTCCTCACCGCGATTTCCGCGGCTACAAAGCCGCGGCCCCATTGAAGCCCCCGCTGCGGCTGTCAGTTGTCCCTTCATCGTCGGCGATTTCCGCGGCTACAAAGCCGCGGCCCCATTGAAGCAAGGCCACGCTGCATCTGGTTGACGCCGGTACTCATATTTCCGCGGCTACAAAGCCGCGGCCCCATTGAAGATCGCAGCTAAGGTGAAGATCAGTCGTGCGTGCAAGGCGATTTCCGCGGCTACAAAGCCGCGGCCCCATTGAAGCGCGAACAGTTCGAAGCGAGCTGGGAAACGGCCGGCGGATTTCCGCGGCTACAAAGCCGCGGCCCCATTGAAGCCTGCGGGTTGTACGTGAAGCGACAGGTGATTGTCGCGATTTCCGCGGCTACAAAGCCGCGGCCCCATTGAAGCTGGGTACACGCCGCAAGTCAGTTTGTGTGCAGGGGATTTCCGCGGCTACAAAGCCGCGGCCCCATTGAAGCCCTCCTCCTGCCTCCTGCCCCTGCCCGTGTTTCCACATTTCCGCGGCTACAAAGCCGCGGCCCCATTGAAGCATCGCCGCGAGTGGCGCGCCCAAGCGCGCCAGCTCGATTTCCGCGGCTACAAAGCCGCGGCCCCATTGAAGCTTGTTCGGCCATCTCGCGCGTCACGCCGGTCTGTTATTTCCGCGGCTACAAAGCCGCGGCCCCATTGAAGCCCTGGCCTCCCTGCGCAGTATATCCCCACGAGCCCATTTCCGCGGCTACAAAGCCGCGGCCCCATTGAAGCGGTTGTGCGGTCGTCTACTACCGCGGGACCGGCCGGATTTCCGCGGCTACAAAGCCGCGGCCCCATTGAAGCCGCCAGAACGGTATCCTCGACCTTCAGGTGGGGGACATTTCCGCGGCTACAAAGCCGCGGCCCCATTGAAGCGCCCGGACCGGTCGCCAGCGCCCCGGCGAGACAGAAATTTCCGCGGCTACAAAGCCGCGGCCCCATTGAAGCTATATGGCCACGGGTCAGTGGGCATGCCACGGTCTATTTCCGCGGCTACAAAGCCGCGGCCCCATTGAAGCTCCATCCGGCACTTCTATGCCTCCCGGTTCCCACTCATTTCCGCGGCTACAAAGCCGCGGCCCCATTGAAGCGGCAGGTGGTCACCCACAAACAACGGCCTTTCCATATTTCCGCGGCTACAAAGCCGCGGCCCCATTGAAGCGGCCTCGCGCACCAGCCACGCGAGGGAGGTCGAATGCCACATTTCCGCGGCTACAAAGCCGCGGCCCCATTGAAGCTTGTTCGGCCATCTCGCGCGTCACGCCGGTCTGTTATTTCCGCGGCTACAAAGCCGCGGCCCCATTGAAGCCCTGGCCTCCCTGCGCAGTATATCCCCACGAGCCCATTTCCGCGGCTACAAAGCCGCGGCCCCATTGAAGCCCCGCCGCCGGCGGCGCATTCCGCGGCCGTAAGCTCGTAATTTCCGCGGCTACAAAGCCGCGGCCCCATTGAAGCTTATCAGGACGCCAGAGGATGCACAGGAGACCTGTGATTTCCGCGGCTACAAAGCCGCGGCCCCATTGAAGCCCACTCGATCCCCAGCCACTCCGCAGTTGGGGAGTGGCCATTTCCGCGGCTACAAAGCCGCGGCCCCATTGAAGCCCCCCAGGATACACTGCACCCGTTCCTCATGCACCATTTCCGCGGCTACAAAGCCGCGGCCCCATTGAAGCCAAAGTGGACCCCCGTAAACTTTTCCGGCTCCACAGCGGATTTCCGCGGCTACAAAGCCGCGGCCCCATTGAAGCCACTCTTCAATCGCGGTGTTGCGCCACCAGTCGAGGTATTTCCGCGGCTACAAAGCCGCGGCCCCGTTGAAGCGTATGGGCTTCCCCCGTCCACGGATAATGGTTCCGCATTTTCGCGGCTACAAAGCCGCGGCCCCATTGAAGCAATCGGCGTTCCATCGCTTTCAACGAAGATCAAGCGATTTCCGCGGCTACAAAGCCGCGGCCCCATTGAAGCCTGGGCGTCCTTGTAAGGACAATTAGCTGAGATCTGCCGCTCGGGGCATGCTACGGTGTAACCGGGTATGTGAGCTCCTTCGTCGGCGAGGTGCTGGTTACCAGGAGAAGACGGGACTATTGGGATGGCCTCCATAGCAACTGCTTCGTCGGCTGCGGCTATGACCTGACCGGAAAGGCGAGCGAAAGGTGCCCCGGGTGCAGCACGGCTGTCACGCCGACGGGCCCGGCGGCTCGCGTGACAGCGAAAACGAAAAATGACCCGGCAGGCCGCCGCAATAGGCGCCGGTGCCAATGAACCGGCGAGTCTCTTTGTGCAGACCGCCCAAGCGCCGATCGTGGCGCATTGCGAATACGGCCCCGACGACGCGGCACCTGCGGCGGCACCGCCGGCTCGGGCTTCGGCATTGGCGGCGCGCTTTGGGACGCTGGTGCCGGTGGAGTCTTCGGCGCCGCCGCCAACGCTTTGGGCTTTGCTGCTGGCCGCTCCGAGCGCGACGCGGGCTGAGCCCGCTTCGCCGCCGCGGCGACGTACGCGGAGATGACGACTGCAAAGACCCTTGATCAACCATGGTAAGTGGCGGGCGTTCTGCGATAATGGGATGTGAGAATTCGTTTACGACAGAGACGTGGCATGGATTCCTGTTCACAGGATACGAGCGACAGCCCCCTCCCCGACTGGTCCAAGCTCGACGTTGAGCTTAATTGTCCGCGCTGCGGCTACGCTCTACGCCTTCTCACGCTACCGCGCTGTCCGGAGTGCGGGTTGCCGTTCAACTGGCAGGACCTGGCCGCGGCAGAACGACTGCGACGAGACAACCCGTTGTTCGAGTACCAATGGCGGTATCGACCCATACGTTCGCTAGTGGGCACGATCGCCCGCACGTTGTATCCGCCCTGGCTCTGGCGTAGCGTGCGGCTGGAAGTCGCGCCACGCATCGGCCCGCTACTCGTTCTTGCGCTCGTTGCTGGCATCGGTAGTACTGCGGTCGGTTGGAGCGTCCGGTATGGCGAGCTCTACTACTTCAACCGTTTCATCCCTGTTCCCGTGCTGCCAGCGGTGCTCGAGGACTTCGCGGTGCAAGCGGGCCTCGGCGCCACGATCTGGCTGACGCTGCTGGTGTTTGGGAAAACACGGGCGTGCGGACACCTCCGCCAGGCGCACCTGCTGCGAATCGTGGTGTTGGCGTGGGTGGGTTCCGTGATTTGGAAGCGACTCATCCAGGCGATGAGTACAGGGTTGGCAATCGGGTACCGGGATTTCACGGGACGGATGCTCGTCTCGGACTGGTCATACTTTCCGTGGTGCTGGCGGCTGGCCGAGTGGATCGGACTTGGCACTTTGGCATGGTCCCTCTGTCTTGGGTTAAGCCGGTACTTGCAGTTGCAGCGTGGAGTGCCGATCGCACTACTCACGCTCCTGCTGGTCTTATTTGCGCTGTTCGTCGGCATCGTCGCGAGTGCCGTCTACTTCTACGACACGTTAAACAACCCCTTGGTGGGCGCGGTGCGGATAACCTGGCCGGAGACCGCAGCTTTGCTCGAGCGGATTGTCGCTTGGATCTCCCAAAGCTGACGACCCGCCCATCCAGCGAGCGTGAATCGACCCTGTGTCGAACCGACGCCACAAGCCGCACCCGACACGCGCGATTAAACTCTGCCTCGCCGCGCTCGTCTTTCGTGCGCCGGGCGAGCCCGACTTGTTTCTGCCGCAGGCGCCCGCAAGCACCGCAGGACGACAAGAATTGCCCCAACACGGCGTATTCACAGCACGCGGTAGCCGCACCGCCGCCGCGCCCCTACTGCACCGCCCCACGGGTCAGCCGCATGAAGGCGGTTTCGAGATCGACCTCCTCCCGCTTGATCTCCAGGATACGCAGTCGGTGCGCGAGCATCGCCTCAGCGATGAAACTGAAGTCATTGGCCTCCGTGTCCAGCGTCAGCACAAGTTCGCCGTCGCGTGCCCGCACGCTCTCGACGTGTGGCAACGCCGCCAGCACCCGTTCGGCCGTCTGCTGGTCATCGGGGGTGACGACGCGGACAACGGCGCCACTCTGAACCCGTCGCAGAGCCTCACGGACAGAGCCCTGAAAGACGAGTTCGCCCTGTTCGAGGATGCCGATGCTGGTGCACAGGTCGGCCAGTTCGGGCAGGATGTGCGAGCTGATGAGGATGGTCTTGCCCATACGGTGGAGTTCTTTGAGCAGTTCGCGTATCTCGATGCGGGCGCGGGGGTCCAGCCCGCTGGCGGGTTCGTCCAGAAGCAACAGTCGCGGATCGTGCAGCAACACGCGGGCGATGCTCAGCCGTTGCTTCATTCCGCGGGACAGCGAATCCACCAGCGCGTCCTGCTTGTGCGTCAGATCGGTCAGCTCCAGGACGTCGGCGACGATCCGTTGCCGCTTCTGCCCGACGATGTTGTACGCACTGGCAAAGAACTCGAGGTATTCCTGGACCACCATGTCTTCATACGCACCGAAGAAGTCCGGCACGTAACCGATCAGCGGGCGGATCTTGCGGGATTCATACCCGACCACGTGTCCGCACACCCGCGCCTCACCCCACGTCGGCTGAAGCAGCGTCGCCAGAATACGGATAGTCGTCGTCTTGCCGGCGCCGTTGGGACCGATGTATCCGAAACACTCGCCCTCTTCGATGGCCAGGTTCAGGTTGTTCAGGGCCACCAGCTTCCCGTACCGCTTGGTCAGATTGATGGTCTGCACAATCACGGGGCGTCTTCCTCCCGTACGGCCGGCGGCTGGCCCGTGTACCGAATCGGTATGCGTACGCGATACACCGTCAGGCCGGCGTACGCGTCGCGCGGCCGATCGTCCACCTGTACCCGGGCGGGACCGGGCCGCCGGCTCCAGCCGATCAGAATCGCCTGTCCCTCCGTCCGTCCGCCGAGCAACCAATGCGTGATGTCCAGCTTCGGCAGGCCGTCCATTGTCACCGGCTGACCGGGCTCGTCGTATGCGTCCGGGCGGATCGCCCCATAGTAGCTCCGAGTCGAAGCCAGCAGAATGCCAAACACTGGCCCCTCAGCCGTCGCGGCCGTCACCGCGCCACGCCACGTGTGTTGCGCGGTCCACAACGTCGGCAGGTCCGGCATGTCGCGGCGCCTGCGTTTCTCCTGCGCAGCCCAGTCGCCCCACTTGCGATCGATTTCGCGGTACACGGTCGCCCCGAGGTTGTCCACCCGTCCGCCGGCAGGGATCCGCCCCAGCGGCAATGCGACAACGTTGCACGCCGGCGGTACCTGCCGCTCGTCCGGCTCGGCGGTGATGTTCGCGGGCAGTGGTGGCAGTCGGGTCAGGGTCGCCGCGCGGGGTACGCCGCCGTCATCGTGGCGCGGATCGATGAAGAGCAGGTAAGCCCCTTCCAGATCCACGCTCAGCTCATTGAGGATCCAGCTCGCCGGCGTCAGACGCCCGTCGCGGCGGTTGACCACCAGGTCACCGCGGATGGTGCCGTCGAGTTCGCCATGCCAGTAGCCTTCAAACTGCTTCAGCGTGCCCCGCACCAGCACATCGTCCAAACGGGCCTTAAGCGGAAAGCTGGTGAAACGTGCCGCAGTGACGTAATACGCTGCGTCGCGCGGCGGCCTTGCCATGGGGCGCAGGAAGTTGCCCTCACCGGGCAGCGCAAACCGCGCCACTTGACGCACCGGGCTGCGATAGCCGAACCAGCAGGGTCCGCGGGCTGCGCGGTCGCCGGCGGTGAAATCGACGATACACAGCGATTGGACGCCACTGGAAACTCCGCGCATGGCACGAACCGTCCCGAGGCTGAGCAGACTGGCCGCCCCAGCGCAGACCGCCAGCGCCGGCCAGCTCCAGTGTGTTCGGCGGCGGCGCGTCAGCCATGCCCAGGTTCCCACCGTGCCAACTCCGATGTATCCGACCGCGAATACCAGCGCGATGAACCCGCGCGCCGCCGTCGCGGTGCCGAAGCCGACGGACTGAGTGACCAGCTCAGACACGTACAGCGGCTCAGGGAGCAACACGCTGATCCGCGCAGCGGACCGGTTTCGCAGGTACGAATTGGAGTAACGAGCCAGCTCCAATAGCGCCGCGGCAAAACGCGGCACGTCGATTCCCGCGGCCGTCGTAAGGTCTTGCAGGCTGGCCGCGGTGGCTACAACACGACCCGAGCTCATCGGTCGCATGGTGATCAAAGGAAACGCGCCAGCCGGCCCAACGTCGCCAAGCGTCCGCACGGCGTCAGACACCAACTCGCCCCAGCCGACCACGATGGGCTTGCGAAAGGCTCGGGCCCCCGACGCACGCGTACAGAAACGATCCTGAAAAGTGGGTAGCGCCGTCACTTCGGTGCGCGTGCCCGGCCCCCGCATGGGCAGGATCGCGGACATCGCCGCGTTCTCCTGCACCGCGTTCCAGCTCGCCCCCATACCGATGAGCAACTGGCCGCCATTGTGTACCCACTCGATCAGCGCGTTGATCTGACGCGTGCGGGCCAAGTCAGCCGCGGCGGGTTGATCCCACACGATAACATCCACCGCTTCCAGCCCAAGCCAACTGTCCGGCAAATCGATCGGCCGGGATTTGGCAACGATAATTTTGCGATAGTATTCGCCTTCGGAACCCCCCTGGTCCCCTTCGGAAACGCCGCCGGACCGTAGCAGGTCTAACGCCGTGACTTTGGGCTCGCTGAGGTCCAGTATGAGCAGATCATCGCCGGAAACCATGTCGCATGGCGGCAGCGGAATCCGATCCACCACAGCACCGTGATCGTCAAGCACGTCGACGTGGTCGGTCAGTTCATTCAGCGCGTTAATGACCGCGTAACACCACACCCGGCGCGACTTTTCGCCGCCCTCCGACGAAAGCGCAATGTGCGGGTGCGCAAAAAGCACCCGGTCACCATCGAGGTCTATGCTCGATAGATGCAGTTCGCGGGTGAACAGCCCTGTACCCTGGAGTGCGAAGCGGACCCGAACCGGAAACCATTGCCCCGCGCAGACGATACAGCCGACGGGTGTCGGAGCCGGAAAACCGATCTCCTCCACCACGCCCTGCACAGGCTGCGCGCACAACGCGGTCACCCCGCCGCACAGCAGGCCGGCACAGACCAGGTATCGCCCCAACACGCCGAATCGACCTCTACGTTCATCCCGCAGGCAGCCGCCGCACGACCGCCCGCCCATCATCCCACTGCGCAGTATACGGCGGCCCAGCCGTGGACGTCGTCCTCGTCCTCAGTCCACACGGGCACGCTGAGCGTGCCGTGCCACCGACCGGCGCCGCCCGCGCCCGGGCACCGGCAGGCCGACCTGCCGTCCGGGTCGGTCCGTCCGCGCCGGACCACGAAGCGGAAGCTCCTGACAGACACAGCCCGGCTTAACAAGCCAAACGCTACAGCACGCGGAACCACAGGGCCTTCAGGTACGCTGACTCCGGACAGTTGAGCATGACGGGGTGATCCGGCGCGGCGCCGGTCTCGTCGAAAAGCTGAAGCGTCCGACCTGCCCGCCGCGCCGCCTGATGTACTGTCTGGCGGAACATTTCTCGCGACACCAACCCCGTGCAACTGCACGTCAGAAATACACCGCCGGGCCGTACCACCTGCATCGCCAGACTGTTGAAGTCGTGGTATTTCTGGAGCGCCTCGCGAACCTCCCCGCGCGCGGTGGCCAGCTTGGGCGGATCCAGCACCACGGCGTCAAACTGCCGGCCGGTCGCAAGCATCTGACGCAAATAGGTAAACGCATCCGCGTACACAAAGTCCACGCGCGTCTGATTCAGATTGGCATTCTCGCGGGCCACGGCGATCGCCGCCTCATCGAGATCAACTCCAGTAACCTCCCGTGCGCCACCCAGTACCTTGGCCGTCAGTCCAAACGCGCCCGTGTAGCAGCACAGATCGAGGACGACCGCGTCGCGGCACAGGCCGGCGAACCGTCGGCGGTTGTCACGCTGGTCGCAGAAAAACCCGGTCTTGTGGCCACTGCGCACGTCCACCCGGTACCGGACGCCATGCTCGCGGATCGTGACGCGCGGCGGGTGCTCAGGACCGACGTACGCCCCGGGCGACGGCACGTGAAAGCCCTCGATCCCCTCGATCCGGGCGTCAGCACGCAGTACCGTCCGCCACGTGCCCGTCACGCGGTCCGCGCGGTCCAGCCGCGCGGGCGGCCCGAGAATCTCGCTCAGCAGCGCGGCGATCTGGGCGTGTCGTTGAAACATCCCCAGCGAGAAAAACTCAAACACGAGGCAATCCGCGTACCGCTCGACAATCAAGCCGCTCAGTTCGTCGCCTTCGGAATGAACCAGGCGGCAGGCGTCGGTTACGTCATCCAGCCCCAAGCGTCGCCGCAATTCGATCGCCCGCGTCAGCCGGGCACGCCAGAACGCATCGTCGATGGGCGTGGCGTTCCACGTGAGCATGCGCACGACAATCTGCGAGCGCGGGTTGAACAACCCGCGTCCGAAGAAGCTCAAGCTCCTGTCGTAGACATTGACGACCTGCCCCGGTCGCGCCGCGGCATCCACCTCCCGCACCATCTTGCGATACACGAACGGGTGGCTCGACGCCGAGCGTAATACAACCCACGGCGACACGAGCTGTGCTGGAGGCGTCGCCGCGGCATCCGTCGGGCGCGCCCCCTCACGCCCTCCCTGTCGCGCTGCGGACCCGGCCCGGTTGTGCGAAGAGGTCATGCGCGCATAATTGCCCGACGCGGCGGATACCGCAAGCGCGGCTCCGCGCGAGCGTTTCAGCCATACGGCACTGGCCGGAGCGCGCCGGCACATGGCCCCGCGCTTCCAACGGAGCGAAATCATGTCCCCCAGACCTCTGAACGTCGGCCTGATCGGCGGTGGTGGCGGAGCATTTATCGTTCACCCGCACCAGCGAGCCATTCACTTTGACGGCACCCGCCGGGTCACGGCGGCCGCCCTGCATCCCGACCCCACGATCGCGATGCAGGAGGCACACAACTGGCCCTATCCCATTCGCGGCTACCCGACCTACGACGAGATGATCCAAACGGAAGCTCGTCGCCCGCTGGGCGAACGCGTCGACTACGTGCTCATCGTCACGCCCAACCACGTGCACTTCGACCCCGCCATGAAGTGCCTGGAAGCCGGTATCCCGGTCTTCTGCGAGAAACCCCTTACGGTGACGCTGGACCAGGCCGATCGCCTGGTGGCCGCCGTCAAGATGCGCCGCATCCCATTCGGCGTCGCCCACACGTACCTCGGCCACTGGACCAGCCGCCTGGCACGCTTCATCGTGCGCAGCGGACTCATCGGCGATGTCCGCTGGGTGGACGCGTACTACCTCCAAGGGTGGTTGGCGGACCGCACGGAAGACACGGGCGTCGTTCAGGCCCAGTGGCGCGTCGACCCACAGAGAGCCGGTGCAAGCTGCTGCGGCGGCGACATCGGCACGCACGCGCTGATGCAACTTCGTTACGTGACCGGTCTCGAAGTACGCCGCGTAAGTGCCCGCCTCGAAACCTTCGTCCCGGGTCGACAACTCGACGACCATTTCACGGCGTACTGCGAACTCTCCAACGGCGGCCGCGCCTTGGTCCGCGCGTCACAGATCGCCATCGGCCACAAGAACGACTTGGGCATCGAAATCAACGGTACGCGGGGATCCTTGGTCTGGGTTCAAGAAGAGCCGGAGAAGCTCATCGTCCGCCTGCCGAATCAACCCGACCGCGTCTACTGGCGTGGGGCGGTGGCGGCCAACGACGGCTTTCTGGGCGCGCTCCCGTCGGACCTGCTCGCGGAACCGACCATACCGGCCGGTCATCCGGAGGCATTTCACGACGCCTTCGCGCGGCTGCACCGCTGCTTCGAGCACGACGTCCGGGCGTACTTGGAAGGCCGCTACGACCCGACCGATCCACGTTACAACGCCGACGGCAGCCGGTATGCCACCGTGGAGGACGGGCGGGTCGGGATCGCTTTCATCGAAGCCGCAGTCCGCAGCCATCAGCAGGACGGTGCCTGGGTGAACGTGCTCTGAACCGCCAACGCCCCGTCGAGGCGCGCGACCGCCGCGTCGCCAGCCAAGTCGCGGTCTGCACACCAACACCTTGAGCCCTGCTATCGCGTGCGCCTAAGCCCGACAGCTAGCTTCTCGCCCCCGCGCGGGCTTTGCAGCGCCGCTTCAGCCCGCTAGGCTATCCCGCATGACCACTCTACTCGATGCTCGGGAGTTACAGGAAACGCTCGAGAAGATGGCGCGCGCGATCGCCAGTACGGCTCCACGCGATGTGCCCGTGGCGGTCGTCGGAATTCGCCGGCGTGGCGAAACGCTCGCCCGTCGATTGATGCCGCTGCTCGAGCGGGCGGGGGTGAAGGTCAGCCATTACGGCGTGCTGGATATCACGCTGTATCGGGACGACTTGACGACAATCGGCCCTAACGCCGTGCTGCGCGGCACCGAGATCGATTTCGACGTCACGGACACGTGGGTCGTGCTGGTGGACGATGTGCTGTACACCGGACGGTCGGTACGGGCGGCGCTCGATGCCCTGATGGATCTCGGACGCCCCCGGGCGATCCGCCTGGCCGTGCTGGTGGATCGCGGGCTGCGCGAGCTTCCCATCCAGCCGGACTTCGTCGGTCTACGCACCGACACCGAGCCACACCACGTGGTACAAGTCTGCCTCCAGGAAACGGACGGCGTGGACGAGGTACAGCTCTATGACTACGAAGACGCGCGCTAAGCCGGTGTGGACGCGGAAGCACCTGCTGGCCATCTCCGACCTCACGCGCGAAGAGATACTGCACGTTCTGGACACGGCCGCCGGGTTTCAGGAGGTCTCCACCCGGAGTGTCAAGAAGGTCCCCGCGCTCCGCGGCCGCGTCGTGGTGCTCATGTTCTTCGAGGAAAGCACGCGGACGCGGATGAGCTTCGAACTGGCCGCCCAGCGCCTCTCCGCCGACACGATCGACTTCGTCGAAAAGATGTCCTCCACCAGCAAGGGCGAAACGCTCCTCGACACGGCCCGCAACATCGAGGCCATGGGCGTGGACATCATGGTCCTGCGTCACCCGGCGGCGGGTGCGGCGCAGCACCTGGCCCAGCACGTGAAATGCTGCGTGGTCAACGCGGGCGACGGACAACACGCTCACCCTACGCAAGCGCTGCTCGATCTGTTCACCATCCGCGAGCGCAAGGGCCGGTTCGAGGGACTGAACGTCGCAATCGTCGGCGATATCGCGCATTCTCGCGTCGCCCGCTCCGACCTGTGCGGCTTGCAGACGCTGGGGGCAAAGGTGACGCTGGTCGGGCCGCCGACCCTGGTGCCACGATCGTTCGAGTCGATGGGCGCCCGGGTCACGCACGACTTTGACAGCGTCCTCCCCGAGATGGACGTGATCAATATGCTCCGCATCCAGAAGGAACGGATGACCGCTAGCGGGTTTCCATCCGTCCGCGAGTATGTCCGTCTGTTCGGCATGAACCGCCAGCGACTGGCGCGCTGCAAGCCCGACGTGCTCATCATGCACCCGGGACCGGTGAACCGGGGCATCGAGCTGGCGGCGGACGTGGCCGACGGACCGCACTCCAGCATTTTGCGCCAGGTGACGAACGGACTCGCCGTGCGGATGGCCGTGCTATTCCTGTGCCAGCAGGCCGCCGCGCTGGCCGGATAGCGCGCTCGGTGCACCGCCGACACCCTGCCGGCCGCGACGCCCCGGCGTGTAACCCTTGCAGGAGCATCGCCCATGGACGCCTATCAGACGATTCTCAGCCGACGGAGCATCCGGCGCTACAAGCCGGACCCGGTTCCACGCGAGCTGGTGCTCAAGGTGCTTGAAGCGGGCCGGCTCGCGCCTACCGCCCGTAACGAGCAGCCATGGCAATTCGTGGTCATCACCGACGAGCAGCGCCGCCGGGAACTTGCGGGCCTGACTGACTATGGCAAGTTCATCGCCGACGCCCCCGTGTGCATCGTCGTCCTGTGCAAGCCCACGAAGTACTACCTGGAAGACGGCAGCGCCGCGATCACGCAGATGATGCTGGCTGCCACCGCTTTGGGGCTCGGCTCCTGTTGGGTGGCCGGCGATAAGAAGGCCTACGCCGGACGCATCGTGCAGTTCTGCGGTGCGCCTGCGCACTACAAGCTCGTGGCGCTCATGGCCCTCGGCTATCCCGCCGAGACCCCGACTCCGCAGAAGCGCCCGCTGGACGAGATCGTGCGCTGGGACTCGGCCTCCGGCACCGGCTGAGAACCCCTGCTCCCCGGTCGCACAGATCGTACCCGTCTCGCCCGGCCGCAGACTCGACATGGCGCCCCGCAGCCACCGGGCGCCCGCGACCCGGACGCTCCCGCTGTGCGGACCCTTGCTGCTGCCGCACGTTTTACGTACCGTACGAGTCCGTGAACGCGCGCAGTCCGGCGTTGCTGCGACCATCGCGGATCGGGAGAGGTGCCCGAGTGGCCTAAGGGGCACGCTTGGAAAGCGTGTGTCCGCCTTTTGGCGGACCGCGGGTTCGAATCCCGCCCTCTCCGTCAAATTCCCTTCGTGGATCGCATCGGCAGTTCGTCAACTAGGCCGGCTTACGTGCGCCCGATCCCCCAGCTTCTCGCCGGCCGTCTGATCGGCGGCGCAGCCCGAACGGACATGTACCGCCGCTTACTGAGGCCTACCACCGGCTGCCCGTGGCCACGACGGAGTCGTCGGCTCGACCGCGCTGCAACGGCCGCCCCCTCTGTGTGCCGCGACGAGCCCCTTGCGCCGCATGGACTCAAAACCTCTTTGCGGCCAGAATGGTGGCATGATCGCCGCCGAAGCGCGCAGCCGGCCCCGGATCCGGCTCATCAATCCCAACTCGCCGCTGTCGAACGTGACCATGCCGCAGGTCATTCGCAGCATGACGTTCACGCGCAAAGCGCTGTTCGCGCCCACCGGACTGATGATCTGCGCGGCGGTCGTCCCGCGGCATTGGGATGTCGAACTCGTCGATGAGTGCACTCTGACGCAGCCGCACCAACCGCGGGCCGACGTCGATCTCGTGGGCATTTCTGCCATGACGACACAGGCCCCGCGGGCCTACGCTCTGGCCGATGCCTACCGCGCCCTGGGGATCCCCGTAATCATGGGCGGCATTCATCCCAGCGCCCTGTCTGAGGAAGCTCTGGCACACTGCGACGCCGTATGCATCGGGGACGCAGAAGCCACCTTGCCGCACGTAATCGCCGATTTCGAGCGGATGCGCAACGCACGCGGCGCACGCCCGCCCCAAGGCCAGGCGTGCGCTTTACCGCACGCTCCCTGTGGACTGCGGCGTGTATATCACTGGGCCGACTTCCCGCCGGCGCGGATTGCCACCCCACGCAAGGACGTCATCGACCCCAAGGACTATCTTGTGGCCAACCCGATTCAGACTACGCGTGGGTGCCCACACCAATGTCGTTTTTGCACCACGCCAGCGGTGTTTGGGCGGAAATTCCGCCAGCGCTCCATCGGCGACATTGTTGAGGAGATGCGCGCCGTTTGCGAAGTGCGCAAGCCGTGGTGTTTTATCTTTGCGGACGACAACTTCGCTGGAGACCAGCACTGGGCCCTGGAGTTCTGCGAAGCCATCCGGCCGCTCAAGATCTCGTGGGCGTCTCAATGTGACATCCTTATCAGCCACAACGACCGCCTGCTGCGGGCGATGCGGCAAAGCGGCTGTCAGGGCCTGATCCTCGGACTGGAAAGCCCGCGCGACGAAACCCTGCGCGAGGCTGGCAAACGCTTTGTTCGCGCCGAAAGCTACGAATGGCGAATTCGCAAGATTCAAAGCTATGGTATCAGCCTCTGGGGAGCCTTTATTTTTGGCTTCGACCATGATACCTGGCATGACTGTATGGCAACCTGCCGCCTCGCCCAGCGCCTGAACCTATCGCTGGCCTGCTTTCCGGTCCTGACGCCCTACCCGGGTACCGACTTTTTCTGCCAGTTCCAGCGCGAAGGCCGCCTTCGCACGCTCAACTGGGAGAAATACAACGGTGCTTCCGTGGTATACGAACCCGCACGGATGACAGCGAAGGAACTACGCCATGCGCAGATGGCCGCCTTCGCGGAGTTTTATTCGTTGCGCTCTGCGCTACGCCGGCTGAAAGTGTATCCGCTCAAGAGCCGCGCCTGGATCGCGAACCTCGCGAGTTGGCGCGGCATTCGCTACTACTACGCCCGCAAAGGCCGACGTGTGCCGCGCTTCACCGACTTTCTGGATCGCGCCGCGCCCGCGTGGCGATACCCCGACGAACCGTGGGTCGGCGTCAAACAGGCAGCGTCAAGCCCGACGGATTCGTACCGCGCACATTTAGCGGATTCCGGCGCGATGCTCGTGGCGGGCGTCGCCGCCGCCACGGAGAACCTCGTCCACACGGCGCGTTGACACTCGCCGGGCCGCCCGCACGCTGCGGGCGCCCGTGTGTTGCTGGCGAGCAGGAACCACGGCCCAGCTTCATGAAACCTGACCGGTAAGCCGTGTGGCAATAAAGGATCAACAAGCATGAAAACCTGGCGCAAGGAACTCTGGTTTGAGACTCCCACTCGACGGGCGTTCGTGAACATAACGCCGCAAGTCGAAGAGGCCGTGCGGGAAAGTGGCGTCCGCGACGGGCTGGTGCTCGTGAACGCGATGCATATTACCGCGAGCGTGTTCATCAACGACGACGAGCCTGGCTTGCACCGCGATTACGACCGCTGGTTGGAAGAGTTCGCTCCACACGAGCCCGTCTCACGGTACGAGCACAACCGCACTGGCGAAGACAACGCGGATGCACATCTGAAACGCCAGATTATGGGACGAGAAGTCGTCGTTGCCATCACCGACGGAAAACTAGACTTCGGACCGTGGGAACAGATCTTCTACGCCGAGTTCGACGGCCGGCGTCGCAAGCGTGTTCTCGTCAAGATCATCGGTGAGTAAACCGCCGCGACACCTCGCGCAGCGCCCGTCCCAGTTGGCGCAGAATTGTTCGTAACCCGCCAGTTTGTCTGAAGATGCGAACCAGCCGCTATCGCCCGCGAAAGATGTGCCGTTCCTCTGCCAACAAGCAGGCCGGCTCTCCTCACGCGCCAGTTTGGTCAGCAACGCCACTTGTGTTACACGCTGCCTGGTGCACACGTCGGCAGGCACACGTATGAGGCAAGAGCGAGGCGACGGGCCGCAACATTTCGTTGACAGCCCCCGTCCACGGCCGCTACACTGGAGCCGCGAGGAGTCGAGAGACCGGCAGGAGGGGTAAGGTGCCTGCCCGGTGCGTCTCATGTCCGCTGTTCGGCGGCGCCGTCGCGCGTCGAAAATCGATCAATCGTCACCGGCGGTAGTGTCAAGACATTGACGAGGTGGCGCGGGAACGACGCAGGCGCGTGCCGCGTATTTCGCAGGCGCTTCCGGCCAGCGGGCAGACATATGGTGTGCATGAGGCGAGGGAGGATGTGCAGGGCGTTCCTGCGACGGGCCTCGCCGAAGGCCTTCTACAGGAGAGGAGCGGCTATGAAAAAAGTGTTGGTCCTCATGGCGTTAGCTGCGTTAGCAGTGCCCGGGTTTGGTGCGGTCCTCTACGACCGCACTACGGAGACCGGCTATCGGTACAACCCGGGCCTTGGCGGTGATCCGAACGTCGCACCCCCGACGCAGCCGGATGTGACCTTTGACGACGTTCCCATCCCGGTCAGCCGATTGGGTGGCTACACGTGGGCCGACATCACGCGCGTCACCGTCGGCATTCGTCGTGGGCCCTCCGCGCCGGCCACGGACGTGAGCCTCTATTACACCACGTTCACGACCAATGTGAGCCCGCCGGATTTGAACATCGACACCCCACCGACGCTGATCCAGACCTTCTCGCTACCGGCCAATGGTTCAAGCTGGGTCACGCAGTTGCTCGTGGCGGGCGATGGCGTTAGCACGCTGTTCACCGTGCCGCTCAACATGGACTTTATCGGCGACCCGAACACGCCCGGTCCGGAATATGGCTCGTTCGCGATCGGCGTCCAGATCGGCGATCCAGGGACCTTGCAGGGCTGGCGACTCACGAGCGGTCCGGACGCCAATGCGGACATTTTCTGGTTGTACGACACTGATCTGCCCAACCCTGAAAAGGGACCGTACTACTTCGGCGGCAATCCGGTAGCCAGCTTCTACATTAAGGTAGAAGGCGAAGGCGTCATTCCGGAACCGGCGTCGCTGGCATTGCTGGGACTCGCGCTGCTGCTGCGCCGCCGATAGCCCCGGCTCTGATCGAGCTGCGCACGCTGCCCCGCGGGCGGCGCCGGTAGCAGCCACGTGAAGGGTCGTGACTTCGGCTCGGAGAAGACTAACAGACACTCACCCGAACTTGTCCCCCGGCGGAACGCTTCCATCCGCCGGGGGCTTTTCGTGCACTCGACGACGCCGCGAGAAACTCCTGGCCACCGCGGGCTGCACGGCAGGCTCGTATTCCACCCGTCTCAAGTGCGTCGTAGCGATTCCCGTCCGCTTATCGGGCGTACACCCGTAAACGACACGGGCTCGGCCTATCAAGGTACGGGGACAAAGCGTTCGGCTCGACGGCGGACCCCCGACGGGCGGCGCTCTTTTTCTGTAGCTGGTAAGCGGATCCGGCACTATAATGCAACGTTGTGGAGGTTCGAACGCCGGAGAAATCAGCGTAGTAGCGGGTGCCCGCCGCACCGGGTAGAAAAGGCCGCTGGGTAGATTTGAGCACGGAGGCAGCGCGGCTCGGCACCGCCCGGTGGGGCGGGGACGCGGCGCTGGAGGTTGGAATGAGGTCATTTCGTCGCTTGAAGTCCCCAATGGTTTTCCGCCTTTGCTGCGCGCTCAGCGCGACACACACTGATGAAAGGGCTGGCACGTCCTCTTTTCCCGTCCACGCCAATCTGTGGCTGTTTTGAGTGTGGATCAGAGGCGCGTGCTCAGCCATGTTGCGTGATAACGCTGCCATAACGGTCTTTTGTTGATTTGTGGGCAGATTCAAGTGGCCATGGGAGATTCAGACGCTGACGCCGGGCCGGGCGGCCCGCTACTCGCGTGGCAAATTGTGCGAACGGCTCAAAGGAGGTCGTCAAGAATGCAAGGGAATCGAGGTATCCGGGCCTTCCAGGCTGGTCTGATGTTGGCGCTGCTGCTGCCGCTCCACGCCGGCGCGTGGCAGATCACGACTGTGGATGGATTATCGGGCGACGTCGGTCGCTACGCCAGCATGACGGTGCTGCCGAACGGCCAGCCGGTCATCAGTTACTTCGACGCAACCAGTCAGGCTTTGCGGTACGCCGAGTACGACGGGGCAAACTGGAACGTCTACACGGTTGCGACGGGCGTCGGCACGACGGACGTCTACAACAGTCTCGCCGTCGTCGGCGGTGAGCCAGCCATTGCCTACTACCAGTACGGACCCACGAGCGCTACCCGCATCCTCAAGTACGCCTATCGGACGGGCGGCCCGGGGGGACCCTGGACGATCGAGACCGTCGACGCCAACCCGCTAAGCGGGGCGTACAACTCGCTCGCCGTTGACCCCAGCGGCAACCCCGCGGTTAGCTACCTGGATCGTGCCAACTTCCGGTTGCGGTACGCCGTTCGAGTGGCGGGAACGTGGTCCACCACAACGGTCGACCCGAATTCCGTTCAGGGCTTTACCAGCCTTGCGATGGTTCCCGATCCCAACACGGGCACGCCACGCCCCGCCATCAGTTACAGCGGGGCGGGCAAGCGGCTGATGTTTGCCTGGTACGACGGCGCACAGTGGCAACGCAAGATGATCGACGATAACGCCCAGTACGAAGACACCAGTCTCGCGGTCATCGGCGGCCACCCCGCTATCGCCTTCTTCGACGCGACCAGCGGTCACTTGCGCTTCGCGCGCCACTACGGCCCGAACTTCAACTTCGGCTGGTTCAAGTGGATCGTCGCACCGGGTACCGCCGCGAACCCGGTCGGCCGCTACCCGAGTGTGATCGAGCTCCCGGTCGGTGCAGCTACCCCCCTGATCAGCTATCACCGGGCCGATCCGTCCGGGGGACTGGCGCTGGCCTACTGGGCCGATCCCAACGACGCGACGCCCGACTGGGCCACTACGCTCGTAGAGGGCCCGAGCACGCTCGGGCTGTTCACGAGCCTCCGACGTGTCAGCGGTCGGGCCGCCATCGCCTACTACGATCAGGCGGCCGGCAACCTGAAGTACGCCTGGCTGGATCAGGACTGCAACGGCAGTGGTGTTCCTGACGAGCTGGAGGGTAACCTGGTACCGACCATTGAAGTGGAACCGGAGGACGCCGAGATCTGCGTCGGCGCAACCGCCGTCTTCAACGTCGAGGCCAGCACCGGCCCCGGGACGGTGCTGCATTACGAATGGCACGAAATCACCGACGGCGATGACATCATCGTCGGCGAAGACCAGAGCTGGTACCAAACCCCGCCCGTCACGTCGGCCGACGACGGCAAGGTGTACCGCGTTCGGGTGTTCACGGATTGCGGCGAGGTCTGGAGCACAGACGCCGTTCTGAGCGTCTATGCCAACCCCACCCCCACCATCGCCGCAGACCCAGGCGAGATACTGTGTGCCGGAACGACAATCACGCTCGACGCCGGCGAAGGTTACAGCGAGTACCAATGGTCCACGGGCGAGAGTAGCCAAACCATCGACGTGACGGAGCCGGGCACGTACTCGGTGACAGTCTGGGACGTACACGGCTGCGCCGGCAGCGATGAGATTACCATCATCCTGGAGGACGAGCCGCCCACCATCTTCTGCCCTGGGCCGGCAACCGTGGAGACCGACGAAGACGTCTGTTTCGCGTCCGCCGAGAACCTCGAGCTGAATGAGCCCGAAGTTGAGGATAACTGCGGCGTCGCAAACCTGGTCAACGATCTCCAGACTCTGTTTCCGGACGGCCAGATCCCGGTTGGCGAGCACACCATCACGTGGACGGTCACCGACACCGCTGGCTTAACCGCCACCTGCGAACAGACGCTCATCGTCGTCGACGCGCAGCCGCCGACGATCGCCTGCCCGGACACGCTCACCGTCGAGGCTGACGCCGACGCGTGTCTGGCAACCGGCATCGAACTGAGCCCGCCCGAAACCTGGGACAACTGCGAAGTCGACAGCGTCACCAATGACTTCGAGTCGCTCTTCCCGAACGGGGAAGTCCCCGTCGGCGAGCACACGATCACCTGGACGGTCACTGACACCGCCGGCCTCACCGCTACCTGCGAGCAAACCCTCATCGTGGTCGACACGCAGCCGCCCACGATTGCCTGTCCGCCGGATGTGACCGTCAACGTGGACCCAGACGTGCCGAGCAAGAGCGCCGCCTGCTACGCCAGCAACGTGGACCTGGGCCAGCCCGAAGTGGCGGATAACTGCGACATCCAGAGCGTGACCAACGATGCCCCTGCGCTGTTCCCTGTCGGGCAGACGGTCGTGACCTGGACCGTCACCGATACGGCCGGTCTAACGGCGACGTGCACGCAGACAGTGACCGTCATCGACAACGTACCGCCGATGGTCATCTGCCCGCCGGTGGTAACGTTCGAGACCGACGAGGACGTCTGCTTTGCAACGGACATCCAGCTGGGTCTGCCCGACGCCTGGGACAACTGCGAAGTCGAGAGCCTCACGAATGACTTCGAGTCGCTCTTCCCGACTGGCGAAGTTCCGGTCGGCGAGCACACCATCACTTGGACGGTCACCGATACCGCCGGCTTGACCGCCACCTGCCAAGAGACGCTCATCGTCGTCGACGCGCAGCCGCCGACGATTTCCGTCTGCCCGCCGGACCGTCAGGTCATCCCGGTGAACAACGTCGCGCTGGTTCCCGACATGAGGGGAGAAGTGGTAGCCGCCGACAACTGTCCCGGTGAGCTGACGGTCACGCAGGCTCCACCGGCCGGCACCGCTATCGGCGTGGGCCAGACGCCGGTGACCATGACGGTGACGGACGAGGGCGGCAATCATGTCCAGTGCACGGTAACGCTCACGGTCACGCTGGGGCCAACGCTTTGCCCGGGCGATATGAACTGTGACGGCGAGGTCACGTTTGCAGACATCGACTGGTTCGTCGAGGCGCTCGCCGGTCCGCAAAGCTGGACGCACGATCCGTGTCCGTGGCTCAACGCAGACACCAACGGCGACTCGGATGTAACCTTTGCCGACATCGACGGCTTCGTGGCGGCCATCGGAACCACGTGTCCGTAGTTTCGCTGTCGTGAGAAATGATGCATCGTCCACAGGCCGACGAGCAGCGCTCGCCGGCCTGTGGCGTTTTTCAGAGCCCCTCGAACAGGGCATCGACAAAGGTCTGCGGGTCGAACGGCTCGATGGCTTCGATCGTCTCGCCCAGCCCGACGAACTTGACGGGGATGTGAAGCTGCTCACGGATGCCCACCACGATGCCGCCCTTCGCCGAGCCATCCAGCTTGGCCAGAAACAGCCCGCTGACCTTGGTCGCCTCCGAGAAAATCCGCGCCTGGTTGACCGCGTTTTGACCGATCGTCGCGTCCAAAACGAGCAGCACTTCATGCGGCGCGTCCGGAATCCGCTTCTGCACCACCCGCTGAATCTTCGCCAGTTCGCGCATCAGGTGTTCCTGCGTGTGCAGCCGCCCCGCTGTATCGATAAGCAGCACGTCCACCTTCCGCGCGATCGCTGCGTCGCAGGCATCGTAGGCCACCGCCGCCGGATCGCTGTTGGGCTGATGCTTGACGATGTCCACGCCCGCCCGCTTGGACCAGATGACAAGCTGGTCGATGGCGGCCGCGCGGAACGTGTCGCAGGCCCCCAAGAGAACGGAGCGCCCCTGCTGTTTGAGGTACCACGCCAGTTTCGCCACGCTGGTGGTCTTGCCGGAACCGTTAATCCCGACCACGAAGATCACGGTCGGCGGCGTCGGCGCGAAACGCAGACCGCGGTCGTCCTCTTCCCAGGTACTGACGATCCGCCGCTTCAGGAACGGCAGAATCTCCTGCGCCTGGCGCACCTGGCCCGCTTTCCATGCTTGACGGACCTCCTCGACCAGTCGTGCGACGGCCTGTGGTCCCATGTCCCCCGCCAGCATGGCGTCCGTAAGCTGCTCCAGCAGTTCCTCGTCGATCGGCCGGCCAATGGGCAGCACACTGCGCAGCCCCGCAACCAGCCGGTCCCGCGTCTTGCTCAGCCCACGCTTCAGTACGTCAAACAAACCCATGCTTGCGACCCGTGTATTCACACCACGCGCCGGACGCCGAAAATTCGCCACGGCCGGGGCCCGTGCGACTCATGCCTCCGGCAACAATTGGCGACGCAACCCGTCCAGGACTCCGTTGATGAAGGCCGGCGACTCCGGCCCGCCGAATAGATGCGCCAGCTCCACCGCCTCGTTCAGCACGACTTGGTAGGGCGTCTGGGGACACTCCAGCAGCTCATACAGCCCCAGCCGCAGAATGTTCCGCTCCACCGGCTGGATCCGCTCCCGCGGCCAGCCCGAGGACTTCTCCACCAGCTCGTCCAAACGCTCGCGCTCCCGCCACGTCCCGAGCGCCAGTTGGCGCGCAAATTCAAGGGCGTCTTTCGACAGTCCCCCCCGCCAACCCAGCTCGACGTAATGCGACCGGTCTCGCAGAAACTCGCCCAATTCCCGCTCGAAGTCGGCCCCCGCCGTCTCCAACGCGCACAGCGCCTGTAGCGCCAGAACGCGGGCTCGCGAGCGCTTCGTCTGGGGCATCGACCTCGCCGCTCTCATCACCCCGCCGGATGTCACTTCGGCAAACTGGCCAGGAGGTTGGCCATCTCGATGGCGGCGCGGGCGGCGTCCGCCCCCTTGTTCCCCGTTTTCGCCCCCGCCCGATCCACCGCCTGTTCCAGCGAATCCGCCGTGATCACCCCAAACGTCACCGGCACCCCCGTCGCCAGCGCCACCTGCGCAATCCCTTTGGCAACCTCGGCCGCCACGTATTCAAAGTGCGGCGTCTGACCGCGAATCACACAACCCAGGCAGATCACCGCGGCGTAACGGCCGCTGGCAGCAAGCTTCTGCGCCGCGAGGGGAATTTCCCACGAGCCCGGAACCCAGACCTGCGTAAGATTGTCCGCCTCCGCGCCGTGACGCACCAGCTCATCCACCGCGCCAGCCACCAGCCGGGACGTGATGAACTCGTTGAAGCGCGCCACGACGAGGGCAAACCGGAACGGCTTCGCATCCAGTCGCGCCGAGATCACCTGCTGCGCCATGTCTGATCCACCTCGCCCAGCCCGCTCGCACCGTCACCGCGACGGGTCCACGGACGGTATCGGGTCACTTCGCAGTCTACTCTCCCCGTTGGCCCCGGGCAAAGGGGGCTGACGCTTGTGTCCACGCGGCCCTCCCTGAGAAACGCCATACGGAGTGGCGGCCGAGAAGGAAGCTGTTGACGCGCCTTTGCGGTACACTCGGCCACCCAGGACAACGGAGGCCAGCGATGCGTTCGCGCAAACAGACACTCCGCGTACCGCTGGACCGCACAAGCGGCCAATGGCCAGCGATCCGCGCGCGGCTCGAATCCCTCGCGCGCAATCTGTGGTGGACTTGGCAGCCCGACCCGCAACGCCTGTTTGCGGCCGTCGATCCGGTCCTGTGGGAAACTACCGGGCACAATCCAATCGCCACCTTGGCCGACCTGCCCCCGGAGCGGCAGGAAACCTTGGCGCACGACCCTGACTTCCTCGACCTGCTGACCCGCTGCGAGCGTCAGCTCGCGGCCTACCTGACCGCGCGAACCTGGTTTCAGCGCTCCTTCCGCGGACGGCAGCGCCGGCTCCGCGTCGCCTACTTCTGCGCCGAGTACGGCCTGCACGAATGCCTGCCCCTCTATGCCGGCGGGCTCGGCGTCCTGGCCGGAGACCATCTCAAATCCGCCTCGGATCTCGGTATCCCGCTAGCCGCCGTCGGCCTCCTGTACCGCTGCGGATACTACCGCCAAGAGCTCCGCCGCGACGGCACCACGCGCGTCGTGTACCCGCGGCTCGATATCGAGCGCCTGCCCGTCACGTTCACGCGCAAGATCATCGCGGTCCCCGTAGGTACCCGCCTGGTCCAGGCGCGTATCTGGCAGGCCCAGATCGGACGCGTCCCACTCTACCTGCTCGATACCGACATCCCCGAAAACCAGCCCCGCGATCGCGCCATCACCGCTCACCTCTACGGCGGTGACCAGGAGATGCGCCTTCGGCAGGAGATCCTTCTGGGGATAGGCGGAGTCCGTGCGCTGCCCGCCGTCGGCTTTGACGCGACGGTTTTCCACCTCAATGAGGGCCACGCGGCCTTCTGCGGCCTGGAACGGCTGGCACACCTGCGTGCCAGCGGCTTGACGCCGGAAAGAGCCATGGCCCGCGTGGCTGCCACCAGCATCTTCACCACGCACACGCCGGTCGCAGCCGGCCACGATCGTTTTCCGCCGGCACTCCTGCTGCGCTACCTGCGGCCCCGGCTAACCGACTTCGGACTATCGGCTGACGCGCTGCTGGCCCTCGGCCGGGAAGACCCGCACGACCGCCGGGAGTCGTTTTGCATGACCGTATTGGCCCTGCGCCTGAGCGGACAGCGCAACGGGGGTGTCTGCGATTCACGGTCGCGTCTCGCGTGCAATGTGGCGGCGCGTGTTCCACGCCCGTCGACCGGAGGAAGTGCCGATCGGTCACATCACCAACGGCGTGCACAGCGAAACGTGGCTGGCGCCGGAGATGCGGCTGCTCTATGAACGCTACCTCAAACCACGCTGGCTCGGCGCCAGCCCCCAGGACGACTGGTGGAAACACGCCGACCGCATCCCGCCCGCCGAATGGTGGCACACGCGGAACCTGCTCCGGCGCAAGCTCGTACACTTCGTCCGACAGCGTTTGTGCGAACAGATCCAGCGGCGTTGCGGGCCACTGCCGGAACTCGTCGCCGCACTCGAAACCTTCGACGAGCACGCGCTGACGATCGGCTTTGCGCGCCGATTTGCCACGTACAAGCGGGCTGCGCTGATTTTTCAAGATGCGGGCCGACTGGCGGCGATTCTCAACCGGCCGCACCAGCCGGTGCAGATCGTCTTCGCCGGCAAGGCCCACCCGGCCGACGCCGCCGGACAGCGCTACGCGCAACGCATCTATCGACTGGCCCGACAAAAGGGCTTCCGGGGTCGCGTCGTGCTCCTGGAGAATTACGACATGCACGTCGGGCGACTCCTCACCGCCGGCTGCGACGTGTGGCTGAACACGCCCCGCCCGCCGCTCGAAGCCTCGGGAACCAGCGGGATGAAACCTCCACTGCACGGCGGGTTGAATTGCTCCGTCGCGGATGGCTGGTGGCCGGAAGCCTACAACGGCCGCAACGGATGGATCATCCGCACGGACCCACGGACACGCAGCCACACCGCGCAGGACCGTCAGACGGCGAATGCCCTGTATGATTTGCTCGAACAAGAGATCGTGCCGCTTTTCTACCGACGGGATCGTCACGGTGTGCCGCGCGGCTGGGTACGGCGTATGGCAGCGTCGATGCGGTCGGTGTGCGGACGCTTCAACACGCACCGCATGCTGGCGGAGTACATGCGACTCTACACGCAGTGCCGATGAGTCCGTCCGCCCGTCCTACGCGAGCGGTACCCCGACTTCCAAAGCCAGACGGTGTCGCAGTTGGCGACTCAGCTCCTGANCCGTTTCGGGCGTGTGCAGGGCGTAAAAATNCTCGCGATCCAGCGCGATACGATCCAGTCGCCACTGCTCCTCCAGAACGCGCACGCGCTCGTCGTACTTGGCCGCGGCCCAAGGATCCGTTTGCAGCATTTGCTCGTTGACACGCCGAATCGCGGCAAAGACCAGTCTTCGGCCGGCCCGATCACGCGGGTCGTGCGCCGCCAGCTCCTGCGACCGCCGCACCAGCTCCGCCCGTTGCACGACGAGCCCGTGAGGAATGTTCGACAGGTGGCGTTGCGGGTTGTAGCGCAGGTCCCGGCTGTCACGCCGCGCTGCCAGGATGTCCGACCAGCGCAGTCGACTGTGCGGCAGCGGCAGGTGCAACGTCGCGGAAACGCAGAGCAGTGGTGGCAGCGAAACGCCGAAGAAGTCGCGCACAAACTCTTCGGTCATTTCGTCGTATTGCGCCCCCCCGATCCCGTGAATAAACACGTCCCCCAGGAACAGGCGCAGGAACAGCGAGAGGGTCAGCGCCCGCGGGCGCAAGTGCCAACCGGCCTGCGCAATGGGCCAGGGCTGCCGATGCCACGCGCTGCGTTCCAGGTCGGCGCGGGTCAACCAACCCAGGTGCGTGCTGTCTGCCACCAGTTCGAGTTCATCGCCCCGCCACCGCACAAACACCCGGCGACGCGGCTCACCGGCTCGCACAGCCCACAACGGGCTCTCGACCGCCTCCGACGTCACCCGCAGCGGCGGAACCGGCCGCCCCGCCGCACGCACACGATGCGCGGCCCGGTACGCGCTCTGAGCCGCGTTGTAGCACTCTGCCACACGCCGCGCGTGCAGAAGCAGGTGCGCCGCGAACACCCGAAAGGCCGGTGTGGCGCACAGTCGGGACATGGGCAGCGTGCGCACGCCGTGCATGCCGAGGGTTGCTTCGCTCGCCGCCCGGCCTATCGCCATCGACTCGGTGTACCGAATGTCTCGCTGCGCACCGCCCAGCCAGCCGCGGGCGAACGCCCCCAGCAGCGATTGCCCGTAGCCCTCGTACAGGGCCCCCACCCGCGCGAAGAACTGCAACCAGTGGCCACGCGGTACGGCGGGCTGAAACTCATAGGGCACCGTCGTGTCGATCCCCGGAATGCTCACGTCCACCCGCCGCACGCCGGCGGAAGTGACCTGCGGCACCGCCAGCACCGCGGTCCGCGGCTGGTCGGAGTCAACACAAACGAACACCGCGTCGCCGCGCGCGGCGCCGGCCAGCACCGCGGCCGCAATCGTCTTCGCAAATACCCCCGCGTGAAAGAACTCCGGCTGATGGCCGGTAGCCACCACCGGCGTACGAAGCTCAAGCTCCGCACGCAACTGGCGCCGCAGCTCCTCCACCGATACGTCTAGCAGACCGCCCGGTATCGGCCACGCCCCACTTCCGTCCTTCCCGAAACGCTCCAGAGACCCCCGCGGCCACGGCACCACCAGTACGCCCAGATGCTCATCGGGCGCTACCAGAGAGTCGGTCCACGTGGATCGGGTACCGTCCGGCATATCGTGCGACTGCACTCGCGCAACGCCTCCGACGACGTGCGCTGAAGCGCCCTGACAAAGACCGCCAAGTAGTGCCCCAGCCGTGCGGCCGGGTCGTCCAGCGTGCCGCCGAACGTCCGACTCCGGTCGCGATAAATCCGCGGTACGGGCAACTCGCGAATCCTCAGACCGGCGTGCGCACACTGTACCCAGAACTGAAGCGGAAAGGCATAGCCTGGCTCATCCAGTCCCAGGCGACGCATCGCGGCCACGCGGTGCGCCTTGAACCCGCAGAACGCGTCCGTCAGGTTCAACCCCAGCACCGTGTTCAGCATGGCCGTGATCAGGCGGTTGATTCGTCGGCGCTCCGGCGGTGGCGGATCATCGCCCGGCTGGCTGCGCAAATACCGCGAGCCGCTGATGACGTCCGCATCGTCCCGCGCGATCTCCGCGAGAAAGGCCGGAATGCACGCGGGCTCATGCTGCTCGTCACAGTCGAGAGTGATGACCCAGTCGTACCCGCGCCGCTCCGCAAACCGGAACGCGTCGATCAGACTCTGCCCATAACCCCGGTTTTCCAGATGCCGGACGACGTGCACCCGTGGCTCACGCTCCAGCAACGCGGACGTTGCATCCGTGGAGCCGTCGTCCACCACCAGTATGTCGCGCGTATAGCCGCGCACCGCCGCCAGCACCCGCGACACATGCCGCGCTTCGTTATAAACCGGAATGGCGACGACAAAACGCATCGACTTTGACCCGTAACACCTCAGCCCCTGATAACCGCCACGTACCGCTTCGATTCTTGTCGCGCAACGTCCGATGTCAAACGCTTCCTGCTCTGCGCGCCGTGAGTGCGACTGCGCGCCGGTTTCTTCCGCAGCCCCGCCCCAGCCTGATTACCTGGGCGGCCCCGCCTCGAAACGCGCCAGCCACGCGGCCATAAGCTGATCCGGCAGCGCCGCAGACGCCCGGCATTCGGCCAGCGTCCGCCCCCAATAGAAACCGATCCAACCGGCGGCGACGGCCCGTGACTCCACCAGAAAGCGGTCAAACGTCGCCAGAGAACAGTGGAGCGGAAACATTTCCTCGATCACCACTGGCTTGCCCACGGCGAAACCTGCCAAGACCTCTAACGCTTCCCCCAGCCGCCCTTCCTCCGGATACAAGTGCACACTGAGAAAGTCCAGATCGGCGGCAATCTTCGATGGCGTGAACCCGGACGTGAGCCCGGGCCGATCCAGACTCCAGGGCACAAGCCCCACCGTGATGAGATGACGTGCGTCGTGCTTGCGGATCGCGGCGCTCAGATGCTGTATCCACGCACGAGCGATCGCGGCACGCGGCCGGCCCGCCGGATCCAGCGTGATGAACTGCACATAGTGGTACTCCCCGAACGGCGGCCCCAGCCAATCGCCGGCCGCTCGCTGCGCACCGGGCACTACCGGCTCATTCATGAGGTCATAGCAGAACACCGCCGGACTGTCGGCAACGGCCGCCGCCACAGCCTCCCAGAACCGCGCCTGCACGGCCCAGCGCTCGGCCTCCCCGCAAGCGTCATACCAGGCTGGTACGTCGGATTTGCGGTAGCAACCCAAACCCGTAATGTCCAGATATAGCCCCGTACGCTCCGCCAGCCGCACTAGCCTCTTCAGTTGACGCAGGGCACCGGCGTCCGCGGCCTCGGACGACCGCATGAACCGACCGACCTGAAGATGGATGCGCACAACGTTGGCCCCCAGGACGCGCATTTCATCGAAGTCCGCTTCGATCTTGCGCCATTCCGTGTCCCAGTAATCTTCCAACAGCCGGGATCGCTCATCGTGGTCGTAGTTGAATCCCCACGGCGTAAACGGGCGGCCAGACGGCGCACACACAAACCCTCGTCCGTCTGCCGAAACCTGGATGGTCTCCATCTGCTCCGACGACAGCGGAGCATGGCAGGCCGACAGGCCTGCCATCAATGCGATCGACGCCAGCCACGCGCTGCGCATGCTCGTCTCCGTCATACCCGGGGTCCCAATCAAGCCGCTGGCGCCGCAGTCTAATACGCCACAGTATGATCGTCAGTCCGCCGCACGGCTGGTCGGTTGTGAACATAATGCGCAGCGCCTACACTGCGGGAATGAGCGACGGCGAGACTTTGCAGGCTTCAAGGGCTTCTGTGGCACCGGATGCCGACGTCCGGGAAACCGCTACGGCCGGCTCGTCGGTCGTCGTGCAGGTCCGCGGCCTGCACAAGGTGTACGACACGTCGGGACATCGCGTGCCCGCGCTGGCCGGCGTAGACCTCGAGGTGCCGGCCGGGGCCTTTTACGCCATCATGGGAGCCAGCGGGTCCGGCAAGAGCACGCTCCTGTATCTCATCGGCGGCCTGACGCATCCGACCGCCGGACAGGTCCTTGTCGAAGGTCACGATCTGGGGGCGATGTCGGACCGGCAGCGCACGATCTTTCGCCGCCGGCGGCTGGGCATCGTGTTCCAGGAATACAACCTGCTTCCGACGCTGACAGCGCGGGAGAATGTTGCGCTACCTTGGCTGTTGGAGGGGCGCTCCGTACGGGAATGTGCCGCACGGGTCGACGAACTGCTGGCCGAGGTCCACCTCTTGCCCCGCGCCGACCACCGGCCCGACGCGCTCTCCGGCGGCGAACAGCAGCGGGTTGCCATCGCCCGCGCCCTGCTCAACGATCCGGCCATCCTGCTGGCCGACGAACCCACCGGGAATCTCGATTCGCGACAGTCTACGGAGATCTGGAACCTGCTGCGGCGTCTGGCTACCGAGCAACGCAAGACCATCCTGATGGTCACACATGAAGCCCTGGGGGCCGCGTACGCCGACCGTGTGTTGGTGCTCAAGGACGGGCGGATCGTCGGACAGATCGAGTCCGGAGGCAGCCGGGATGCAGCACTGGTTGCAGCTCGCTACCAGGAATTGGCGGGTTAAGCGGGTCCGGACGGCCGGGGCCGTGCTCGCGATCGCGCTGGGCACGGGGGCGGTCGTCTGGGTCACGTGCTGCTACGAATCCGTACGCCGGACGGTACTGGACTGGGCCGCCAGCTATGTAGGCGGGGCCCAGGTCACCGTGCAGTCCCCCCTGGGACGATACGATACCCTCCCGCAACGCCTCCTGGCACGCCTCGAGCGTGTGGACAACGTCGCCCACGTCGCCCCCCTGCTGGTCCAGCGTCTCCCCGCTGCCGTCCGCCCACGCTCCATCGCGCACCACACTGACCAAGGGCAACAAGGACCGGGAATCTGGACCGGCGAACTCGACTTTCACGGCATTGACCTGACCCGCGAGTTCGCCATTCGCGACTGGAACAAGATGCTGGCGGCGGGCCGCATGCTCACCGAGCAGGACGAATACGCCTGTGTTCTAGAAGCCTCGCTTGCCCGAGAGGCCAACGCCGACGTCGACGACGAGGTCATTCTGTGGCCCGCCGGTGTTCAGGCGGACCCCGTCCGGGTCCGGATCGTCGGACTGATCGAGCGCCGCCGAATCGCTCGCTTCCTCAAGGGCATCGCGCTGGTGCGTCTACCTGTGCTTCAGCAGATATGCAACAAGCAGGCGCTGGTCACGTCGGTCGACGTCGCCTTGGCAGACCGGTCGCTCAGCGCGGTGGAGCAGGCCACCGGCCGCATTCGAGCCCTCGTGCAATTGACGGCTCCCCATGCGCAGGTGCGCAGTGCGGCCGCCCGGCTCGCCCAGGTTGCCAAGGCCCAGGAGCAGCAGGAAGTCGTCCTCGTGCTGCTGAGCTGTGTGGCAATGCTGACGGCCCTCTTCATCATCCTGAGCACGCTGAGTATGGGAATGGTCGAGCGTGTCGCCCAGATGGGGCTGCTCCGCTGCGTTGGGACGACGCGCGCCCAGCTCGTCCGGCTGACGATCGTCGAGGTGCTGCCGCTGGCGGTCGTGGGAATCGCCCTCGGAATTCCGATCGGACTGGGGTTGACCGTCCTGAGCGTCTGGCTCGTCCCGGAATACGTCGGGCAGTTCACCGTCAGTTACCGTGGCATCGCACTCGCCGGCGTGGCCGGACTGGCCACCGGCTTGCTGGCCGCCCTACTGCCCGCGGTCGGTGCCGCCAGTGTCTCCCCTCTCGAAGCCACGCGCCCCCGCGCCCGCCAAGCACGTTTCGCCTTCCTCATCCTGACCACGTTACTGGCCGCCGCCGGGTTGGTCGTGCAGGTTCACATCATGCACCAGCGGGTGCAGCGGGATCTGCACTTCCTGAACTGGTCGGCGACCGCAGTGGTGCTGCTGTATCTGATCTACGCCCTGGCCGCGCCTCTGCTCGTCTGGATCGCCAGCCGCGCCGCGGTGCCCGTCGTCGCCGCCCTCGTCGGCGTGCGCCTTCGGCTGCTCCAGGATCAGGTCGGACGTGCCGTATGGCGCTCCGCCGGCATCTGCTGCGGCCTGATGGTCGGACTGTCGTTGATCGTCGGACTAGTCGTGTTCAACGCCAGCTTCCGCGCCGGCTGGCAGTTCCCCCGCCAGTTCCCCGAGGGCTACATCTGGAGCTATGAACAGATTCAGGGCGACGTCGCCGCCGCCATTCGCGAGGTCGGCGGGGTCCGCGAATTCACCGTCGCCAACGCGGTCAACGTCGTCGTCGAAGAACGCCCCATCCTCATGGAACAGGTGCTCTTCTCCATCTCCTGGTTCCTCGGCGTCGATCCGGACTCCTTCTTCGACCTGGTCAAACTCAAATTCATCGACGGTGACGAAGAAACCGCCCGTCAACTGCTCAAACAGGGCGGCTACGTCCTGGTCGCCGCCGACTTCGCCAACACCCGCCGCAAAGGCGTCCGTGAAATCCGCGACGAACAGGGCAACGTCGTCGTCAGCAACACCGTCCGCGTCTGGTTCAACGAACAGTGGACAACCTTCCGCGTCGCCGGCGTCATCGACTCTCCGGCCCTCGACATCGCCGCCAGTTACTTCCAGGTCGAAACCGAGGCCCACGTCGTGGGCACCGGCTCGGTGATCGGAACCAACGCGGATCTGGAAAAGCGCTTCGGCGTACGCGGCAGCCGGCTGATTCTGCTGAACTTCGACCTGCCCCCGGAGGAACCGCCCGCCGACTGGGAACCGCCGCCTTCGTCTGCGCCGCGCGGACGCCCCACGGACGATTACTACAACCGCCGACTGCCCAAAGCCAGCCGGTACCAGTTCTATCGCGAAAACGAGCTGCTCGAGAGGATTCGCGACCGGATCGGAGCGCGCGGCGCCTTTTACGGCACCGCCCGGGAACTGAAAGACCAGATTGATCAGGAACTGACCCGCATGACCTATCTGCTGTCCGCCGTCCCGGCTGTCGCCCTGATCGTCGCCGCCCTGGGCGTCGCCAACCTGATGACCGCAAACGTGGCCAGTCGCACCAAGCAGATCGCCATCCTCCGCGCGATCGGCGCGACACGGAGCCTCGTTTTGCGTCTGGTGATCGGCGAGGCGCTGGTACTCGGACTGCTCGGCAGCGGCTTGGGGCTGGCGCTGGGGCTGCATCTCGCGTGGGACACGATCGTCCTGACGCATCGTATGTGGGGCCTGACCATCCCGCTCGCCGTCCCTTGGGCCTTTGTCGCGACCGCCGCGGCAGTTACCGTCGGGCTGTGCATGCTGGCCGGCCTGCTGCCCGCCCGACATGCCGCCCGCACGAACATCATCGCCGCTCTGCACGTTCCATAACCGAGGAACGCCGTGAAACTGCTGGTCGCCTTCGCCGCAATCTGCTTACTGCTCGCCGGTGTCACCGTGTGGCATCTGCGGTCCGCTTGGCAACCGGCAGCGGAGCCTCCGCCGCCGGCCATCCTCCCGTCCGGTTCCTCGACCGCCAGCGTCGACGGCCCGCCGACCCGCCCCCCCACGTCGATCACCATCGTCGCGCCGGAGCCGACAACGACCGTCCCCGCGACGGCGTCGGAACCGGTCATCTGGCCTGAGGACCCCGACCAGCGCGACGCCTCCCGCCTCCTGGAGCGCGCTCGGACCACGCTACGCACCGACCCCGACAACGAAGCCGCTCTCCGCGACGAACTGGCGGCGCTTCAGCGCCTCAACCGCTGGCACGAAGCAGCCCGAACACTCGAACGGCTGTGTCGATTACACGCGGACGACGTCGCCCTCCAATTCGACTTGGCCGCGGCCCTGCTCCGCGCCAACCGGACGGTCGAGGCAATTGCCCCGCTGAACCAGATCGTGGCGCGCCACCCAGAGCATGCCCGCGCGTGGTTCAATCTTGCCGTCGCGCACCAGGCGCTGGGCCACCTACAGGAAGCACGCCGCGCCTGGGACCGGGCTATCGCGCTTCAGCCAACGACGGAAGCGCACGCGCAGCGCGGCGTCGTGCTTCTGGACCTTCATGAGTGGGCGGCGGCAGCGGCCGACTTTGAAGCCGTACTGGCCCGCCAGCCACAGGCGGCCGATGCCACGCTCAATCTTTCGCTGGCGCTGTGGAAACTGGGGCGCCATGCCGAGGCACGACACCACCTCCGCGCGCTGCTCGACCGCCTGCCGCAGCACGTGCCCGCGCTGAATCGCCTGGCCGCAATCGACTGGGAACTTTGGCAGGCCAACCCCGACGAATACGCGGCCCTGCGCGACGAGGCGCTCGAATGCTGGCGCCGCTCCTTGCAAAGCGATCCCCACCAGGCGGACATCCAGGAGCTGTTGTTGCGCGCGACGCGGTGATCGGGCAGCATCGCACGGCGCAGCCCACGATGCTGTTCCCGTGCGCGCGGAGCTCGCCCGGGGCTTCAGCGTTGCCCGCCGGGCCGTCCGAGCAGCAGCACGGCCGTCACAATCAAAACCCCGCCGATCGCCATCAGAAACGGTCGCGTGTGTCCGACCGCGAAGACACAGGCTCGGGGATAGCGTTGCACGACCTGCTCGAGAAACGCCGATAACTCGGGAATGACGTCGCCGGCACTGTTCGGGTCATAGCGCGGCGGCAGCGGCGGCAGGGGCGTATCGTCTTCCGGACTCGGCGCAACGTAGATCGTCTCGCTGTCGGCGGCGTCGATCGGGCGGCCGAACTCCTGCTCTGCCAGACGCATGACGTACGCCGGATCGTTGTGCAGATGGTCGATCTGCTTCTGCACCGCGTCCAAGCGGAATTCCAGTGCCGCCAGATACGCCACCGCCGCCTGTCGGCGTTCAAGCTGCGCCTGATATTCCAGCCACGCGGGCAAAACCAGGCACGGAGCCAGCAACGCCGCCCCGGTCAGCAACATGAGCCAGAACAGCAGCGTCTCGAGGCTGCGCACCGATCGAACTCCGCCGCCCCCACGCCCGTAGCCACGGCCGCGGCCTGGCCTCGCCGTGCGGCCGCCAGCCGGGGTTTAGCGGCGCCAGAATACCCCGCCGTAAACGGCGTCGGCCCCCAGCTCCTCTTCGATCCGCAGCAAACGGTTGTACTTCGCGATCCGGTCGCTGCGCGAGGTGCTGCCGGTCTTGATCTGCCCGACGTTCGTAGCGACCGCCAGGTCCGCGATGAAGGCATCCTCCGTCTCCCCACTGCGATGGCTGATCACCGCGCCGTAGCCGTTGCGTACCGCTAGATGCACCGTGTTCAGCGTCTCGGTAACCGTCCCGATCTGGTTCAACTTGATGAGGATGGCGTTGGCACACTTCTCGCGAATGCCGCGCTCCAGGTACTTCACATTGGTCACAAAGATGTCGTCGCCGACGAGCTGCACCTGACCGCCCAGCTTCGCCGTCAGCCGCGCCCAGCCCGCCCAATCCTGCTCCGCCAGCCCGTCCTCCAGCAAACGGATCGGGTACTTGCGGCACCAATCGGCCCACAGGTCGATCATCTCATCGCTGCTGGCGTACCGCTGCGGGTCGGACTTGAAAAACCGGTACTGTTTCCGCTCCTCATCCCACATTTCGCTGGCGGCCGGATCCAGGGCGATGTAGATATCCTGCCCGAGCCGGTAGCCGGCCTTTTCGACTGACTGGGCGATCAGCTCCAGCGCCTCCTCGTTGCCCTTCAGTCGCGGCGCAAAGCCGCCCTCATCGCCGACCGCGGTGCTATAGCCCTTGCTCTGAAGCACCGCCTTGAGGTTGTGGAAAACTTCCGCACCCATCCGCAGGGCCTCGCGGAAACACGGCGCTCCCAGCGGCTGAATCATGAACTCCTGAAAGTCCACATTGTTGTCCGCGTGCTTGCCCCCATTCAGGATGTTCATCATCGGCACCGGCAAGGTGTGGGCGCCGGCTCCCCCGAGGTAGCGATATACGGGCAGCCCGGCCCACGCCGCCGCGGCCTTCGTAACCGCCGCCGACACCGCCAAGATGGCATTCGCCCCCAACTTGCCCTTGTTGGGCGTGCCGTCCATCTCGATCATCCGGCGATCGATTTCCTCCTGGAGCCGCACGTCCAGACCGCACAGCGACGGGCCGATGACCTCGTTGACATTCTGGACCGCCTTGAGCACGCCGCGCCCGAGGTAACGCTTCTTATCACCATCGCGCAGCTCGACGGCTTCGTTCTCGCCGGTGGAGGCGCCGCTCGGCACCGCGGCCGTCGCGAACGTCCCGTCCTGAAGGATCACATCAGCTTCCAGCGTCGGATTGCCGCGGGAATCCAAGATCTCCCGGGCCCGTATCGACTGAATCTGCGGTGCATCAGCCATGTTCGATCTCCCTGGGTTGACTGGCAGGAATACTCGCCGGCAGCAGCACCGGCTCGGGTAGCAGCGCCTCCTGGCGCACCACATACGCGAAGGAAACGACGAAACGCTCGCCACGCGGGTTGTTCGGCTCGTAGTACCCGATCAGTTCGAGCGTATCGCCAACCGTCAGCACGTCGAACGCCGTGAACCGGTCATTGAGATAGATTTCTGTATCCTTAGTGAACAAGCAGGTGACGGTGGAAACGCGGGCGCGCTCCGCCGCCCGTGGATGGAGCCGCACAACCAGCTCAAACGTGTCGCTCCGCACCGCTTCGACGGTACCGGCCAGGGCTTCGTAACTGCTCGTTGCGCTCGGCGGACGACAGCCACCGGCCAGCCCCGCGGCCACGATCGCCGTCGCCAGCCAAACCCGGCCGCTTTGCACCTTGTCCGGCCGCCACTCCAAGACCGCGCTCCTTCTCGGTCACACGGGCCGCCATTGTACCTACTGGCCGACGCCGCAGTAAGCGAAGCGCCGCGCTGACAGGTCAGCACCCGCCATTCTGACAGACTGGACCGCCGCACCACAGGCGAGTGCGTGCCCCGACTGGCAACCCGTCGCGCGAACCATAGAATATAGCGCGGGTTGCGCCGCCGGGGCCGACAGTGACCGACCGCTTCGCGCGGCATGTCGTTTGCTATCGCCCCCGTGCGGCGGCGTGCGGGTTGACCGCGCGCCACGGACTGACAAACAGGCTTCGTACGTGCGTCACTCGTTGTTCCGACGCCGGAGGTGAACAACCATGCGTTGGCTCAACAACATTAAGACCGCAATGCTGCTGGCCTCGCTCGTCGGCCTGTGCATGGCCATCGGGTACTTCCTCGGCGGAGCCCATGGCGTCACCATCGGGTTGACGTTCGGCCTGCTGATGAACTTCTTCGCCTACTTCTTCTCCGACAAAATCGCCCTACTGGCTATGGGCGCCCGCGAGATCCCGCGCGAGGAAATGCCTTGGCTGCATGACATGGTCGAGCGGCTGGCGGCCCGGGCTGGCCTGCCGCCGCCCCGACTCTACCTGTGCCCCCAGCCCGCCCCAAACGCCTTCGCGACCGGACGCAATCCACAGAACGCCGCCGTGGCCGTGACGGCCGGATTGCTCCGACTATTGCCGGCGCACGAAATCGAAGGCGTCTTGGCCCATGAGTTGGCGCACATCCGGCACCGCGACGTATTGATCAGCACCATCGCCGCCGTGCTCGCCAGCGCCATCAGCTACGCGGCGTACATGCTCATGTTCGCCGGCGGCGGCCGCGACAGCCGGGATAACCCCCTCGGCGCGATCGGGGCTATCGCTATGGTCATCTTGGCGCCGCTGGCCGCCGGTCTAATCCAGGCGGCGATCTCCCGACAGCGCGAATACGCGGCGGACTCGTTCGCCGGCGAGCTCACGGGCGACCCCCTCCAACTGGCCGCGGCGCTGGCCCGCCTGCACGCGGGCAACGAGCAGATTCCGACGGATACCAACCCAGCGTTCCACAACATGTACATCGTGGAGCCGCTTACGGCGGGCGGAGTCGCCGAGCTGTTCAGCACGCACCCGCCGGTCGAAAAACGCATCGCCGCCCTGCGTGAGCAGGCCGCGCGGATGCGCTGATCCGCAGCCACCGCGCGCGATCCGAACCACGCACGCGAGCGTGGGGCACGAGGTCGCGGCAAGGCGAACTTCGACCCCCGGCCACACCCTACCGACAACCGCTTCCGCCCCCACCAGCGCACGGCCTGACTCCCGCCCCCGCCTGGCGTCGGAGGCTCTGGCGTCGCCCACGACCAGTAGGACCATGGAGCTCGAGGCACCGCCCGCCGTCGCCAGTAATAGCATGGCCCCTGCGGGGTCGTGACGACGCCCGCAGGGGCCGCAATCTCGGCATCCGCCTTGGCTACGGACAGCTCGTCCCGATCAGAGAGACGAACGGATCCAAGTCAGCGAACGTCACGTCGCCGTCGCCGTTGCAGTCCGCGTTCAGCCACGGACACGGCCAGTGCGTCCAGTTCTGCTCGCCGCTGAGCGCCTCGACGAAGCCATCAATGTCTGCGAAGGTGATCTCGCCGTCGCAGTTCGTATCGCCCGGGCACAGCCCCGGCTGCGCAGGCCCGAACGCCGCATCAAGGCCCACGTATGCGGCATACGTCGGATCCGCGGTCATCACGTAGTAGTCCTCCGTCGAATCCTCAGTCCAGCCGCTCACGTTGGCCGTGCTGATCCGGTCGACGTACGTGCGTGGCGTTCCGGAACCCGCGTATTGCGCGATGTACAGATACCCGTCAGGGCCCAGCGCAATTTCGCGACCCGTCTGGCAGCTCCCCGAAATACTGATCTGCTTTACGATGGACCAGTCTGCGGGGTCGATCGCCGTCAGGTACGTGCTGCTGACGCCCTCCGTAAAGGTCGAGTACATGCAGAACACATAGGGCGATACCGCGGGGTTGTACTCCACGTCCGTAAACAGGCTAGTCAAACCTACCGGATGGTTGACGGTGGTCCGCAAAACCAGGTTGCTGAACGTGCCGCCGACGAAGTCGACCGAGTACAACCGGGCCTGCCCCGGAACGAACGTGGTCACGAAGACGAGCACCGTCTGGCTGTCATACCAAGTGGTGCCGATCGTCCCATCGCCCGCCGTGCCGGCCAGGCCGCTGTACACGTACTCGCCAGTGATTGCCGCCCCGGTGCCGGTACCGACCAGGCCGGCAGCATAGCCCAGGATGTACAAGTGCTTGGTGTCCGTACCCCAGACCGCGAGGTATTGATTGTCTGGGCTGACGCTCAGGCCGCCCGCACGCGTGCACTCGCTGCTGTGCGGGTTCGGATTGCCCGGCCGCGAGTTGAAGTCCCACAACAACTCGCTGCGGTTCGACCCGTCCGTCGCCAGGTTGTACAGCTTGGCGCCTTCCTCCGGGCGGTTCGGGTCGCTGCAAGTCGGGGGCGCGCCCGGGCTGCCGCCGCCGGCCCCGAAGTTCATGGCCAACAGGTTACCCGTCGCGCTGTGAAGAACGCCGCCCGCGTTGTCGAACTCCATAGACTGGAGGAACGGCCGGCTGCTCCAGGCACCGACCGGATAGCCGTGCCCCATCCCATCATCACGGATATGTTGCGTGGTCCGCGTGACCGAGCCGCTGTTGAGCCCCAGCGCCAAATCCCCACCCTGCACCGGTACCGGGCACACGGCGACGAAGCACTGCGTGCCGTTGCCCAAGAAGCTCCGCGGCGGCAGGCAGTCCGACTCCAGCTCCAGCGTGCACGTCCCGTTGTTGCAGCACGCCCCAACGCACGGGTTCGGCGAACAGGAGGTGCCGGGACCGTTCCAGGATCCGCCCGCGGCCGCACAACCCGAAGCCGTGGTGATCGAGCACGTGGCACCCACGCAGCAGCTACCCGTCGGCTCGCCGCAACCGCCACCGCCCATCACGTCGGCCGCGCTGCGGATCAGCAACTGGTAGCCTCCGTCATAAGGCGCCGCGGTGTCGTACTGGCTGAAGATGCCCACCACATCCACCGGAACTGTCGGGATCTGTGTGCCGACCAGGTCCATGTCACTGGTGGAAACGCGGATGATGAAGGAACCCGTGCTGTCGGTCGCCACGTGGTTGCCGACCTGCCACGTGCCGTTCGACCCCGCTTGCGGTTGAATCGTCACGCACGGAACCTTGACCAACATGCTCTCCAGCACTTCGGCCGTCGGGCTGCCGTCGGCAAAGTCCGACGCGTGCACGATGTGGGCGTTCGGGTCCGGAACGCCGACGTAGCCGAGGTTCACGGGATCGCGGAACGGCGCCTGAAGCTGGAAGAGCCCGTTGAAGGTGCCCGTGACACCCACTACCTTCACCCGGTCCCCCTCGCCGAAATACCCCAGCAACGTGTCGATGTCGAGATTCGTCCCATAGACCGTGATGCCGCCGGTCGCATCCTGGAGATGGATGGCCCGAGAGTTCGCACTGGCAATCGTGTCGATCGTGTTGGACACGATCACATTCGCCAGCCGCACCTCCTTGCCCGGCCCGACCGCCTTGGCCTGTGCGATCGTCATGTCATACAAGCACGGGTTCGGCGAACAGGCCGTGCCGTCGCCGAGGTACGTCCCGCCGCCGAGCGTGCAGCCATACTGCGTCGTGATCGAGCAGTTGATGTCATTGCAGCAGGCCCCGGTCGGATCGCAGGTGTGCACCTCGCAGACGGTCCCGTCGCCCTGATAGGTCCCGCCGCTGGTGGCGCAGTTGGCCGGCGTTGTGACGACGCACGTCTGGCCAATACAGCAAGCCCCACTGCCCGTCAGCGGCCCAAACGCAACGTCCAGTCCCACGAACGAGTCGCCCGCCGGGGCGGAGAAGACGTCCACACTGCTGTTGTCGGATAGCGCGGCAATGTCGCTGCCATCAACATCAAAATCCCCATCCCGGTCAAGATTGATCTTGTCGATCGCCCGCTGGTACTGCGAAATGTACAGATATCGGTCCGGGCCCAGCGCGATTTCCCGCCCGGTGTTCATCGTCGTGTTGTTGACGATCTGCTTGAGCTGGCTCCAGCTCGCGGGATCGAGCACCGTCAACGTGTTCACCGTCCGGCTCTGCGAACTGTAAAAAGACGCGAAGTGACAGAACACATACGGCGCCACCGCGGGGTTGTATTCCACGTCGGTGACCATGGAATATGGATCATTGCTCGAGTAGATCGTCGCCACCAACACCGGCGTGCCCACGGCGCTCCCGTTGAACGGAACGCTGTACAATCGCGATACGCCACCCGCGTTCGGATCGCACGCGTACACCAGCACGTTCCCGTTGTCGAGCCAGGTCGTGCCCTGCGTTCGGCCGGCAGGCACCACGGCCGAAGACGACTGCCAGCCGCCGATGATCGACGCCCCGCTCCCCGTTCCCACCGCCGCGCCCGCGTTGTACGCCAGTACGTACAGGCGCCCGGTGTCATACCCCAAGAACGCGATGTACTGATTGTTCGGGCTGACACTCAGTCCGACGATGCGGGACTGCGTCAGACCGTACGGATTCGACGAGCTCAGAGCGAAGAGCACTTGGCCCTGATTGCTGCCGTTCGTGGAAAGGTTGTACACGCTCCCCCCGGACGTCGTGGAACCAAAGTTCAACGCGAGCAGGTTTCCAGCCCGATTGTGCCGAATGTTCGCGTAGTTGTCGAACTCCGTCGCCTGTACGTATGCCAGCGCGCTCCAGTTTCCCACCTGCGTCCCCGCCCGAATTTGCAACGCCGTCGTGTTTGGGTCGGCCAGATTCACCCCGAAGGCGATATCACCCGGCTGTACCGGCTGCTCCGCCCACGCAAAGCCGCTCGCGATGAACCACACGACGACGCATGTCCCATGCTTCCATCCGGTCTTCTTTCTCATCCTGTCGTTCCTCCTTGGCTGGGGGTGTTGTAGGAACCGAGACCCACAATTGCAGCTTACCGAATCGGCGCGGTCGCCAGCAACCCGAACAACGCCGACGCGAGCGCGCCACCGCCACAATCTGGCTGCCGCTCACATCCCGCGTTACGGCCGGACACGTCCCTGAGCTGCGGCCCGCTCCTGCGCATAACCAAGACGCCACTGAACATAAGCCCCGTGCGTGAGCAAACCGTTAAGCCACACCACACTACCCGGGCACGCAGCCAAAATCGCACAACTGCTTGGGCCCGCTCAGCTTTCCGGTCGCGGCGGCACCTTGCCCCCGAAGTCCTGCACACGCCGCTGGGCCGCGTCCAACGGCACGAGATATTCCTCGGGACGAGCACCGGCCAAATGCTCAAGTCTCCATGCACTCGCTACTTGGAACGGCCCCACCGCACTGCGCAGTAGCCCCGTCAGACACCCCCCCGTATTCAGCCGCAGACCCAAGTCACGGACAAGCGCGCGGATGTACGTGCCCCGTCCGCAAGCCACCTCGAAATCCAGCTCCGGCCACGAATACCGCCTGACGTGAATCCAATAGACATGGACGCGCCGCGGCGGCAGCTCGGGAATCCGTCCGTGGCGCGCAAGTTTGTAAGCCGCTACTCCGGAAATTTTTTAGAGCACTAAAGGCCGGGGGCACTTGCTCGATCCACCCCTCCAGCGCCGCCAGCGCCGTGCGGAGTTCCGCTTCCGACGGAACGCGGGCCACGCTCACCGGCTGCATTCCCTTCTCACTGTCGAAGCCCCTGCTCACGCAGTCCAGCCGTGCCGTGGCCCGATAAACTTTCGGCAAGTCCATCAGTCGCTCGACCAGCTTCGTGCCGCGCCCCAGACATACGAGCAGCACGCCTTCCGCCGCCGGATCGAGCGTACCCGCGTGTCCGCTCTTGCGCTCGCCGGTGATTCGCCGGACCTGATCGACAGCTCGAGCGCTGGTCAGCCCAACCGGTTTGTACACGTTCAGCAAGCCGTCCACGACAGTTGCCGCTCCCGCACACGTGCTCCTATCCTATCCGCTGAACGGCGAATCGGGCGCCCGAGCCGCCCGCGAATTGCACTGATCCGAGGCGGCCAGCGGCGTACCACTGTCGCGAGAGTCCGTATGCCGACAGGCGTACACCATCCTATTGCGCGACGCGCGGCATACGTCGTCCTTTACCTTGCCGCGTCGATCGGGGGCTGCATCGGATCGACGGGGTCTAACGCCGGCGGCGCGGCCGAGGGATCGAGCGACGCGCTACGCCAGTACCCGCTCGGTACGCTGCCGACCAGCACCGTCACGATCAACGAGCACGTTTTCCGAGTCTGGCTCGCCCAGGAATTCGACCCCCATCGTCCCGGCGTCCAACAGGAAGGGCTCATGTTCGTCCGCCCCCAGGAAATCGCGGACGACGAGGGCATGCTGTTCGTCTTCAGCGACGAGCGCATCCGCAGCTTCTGGATGCGAAACACGATCGTCCCCCTGGACATCGCCTTTGCACGCTTCGACGGCACGATCGTCAGCATCCGCCAGATGCCGCCGCTGACGTGGCAATCGTTCAGCTCCATCGAGCCGGCGATGTTCGCGCTCGAAGTCAAGCAGGGCACGCTGGCGCGACTGGGAATCCGGGTGGGCGACCGCATGGCCATCCCCGACGCGGCCCTCGTTCCCGCTCCGTGACCTGCCGACACGGCGCACGCTTTGACGCTCTGCCGGAGCACTTGCACCGCCGATGACCGTATCCCGGGCACGCGACGGTAAGCTCTTTGCCGAGCCGCGCCGCGGGCAGCATGTGTGGAGAACCGGATACCGCCGGTAACTGCCGATAGGCTTCAGAGGATCCAGAGTACCGCGAGCGCACACGTGCGGTGCAAGGAACCGGCCAGGTTCACGCTGTCCCTTTCGGCCGGCCCCACGAGCTGCTAGGATGCATCAGCGCAGACGTCGAGATCTGCGTCCGGGCGGCTAGCTCAGCCGGCTAGAGCGTCTCGTTTACACCGAGAAGGTCAGGGGTTCGAGTCCCTTGCCGCCCATCCCCCGGTGCCGCCCAGGCCTGTGTGGCGGCGTAACGCTCCACTCCGCTGACACTTGTAATTGGCAGCGCAGCGTCTTTCGCTGCTCTTGTGCCCGGGCCCCCGCGCGCAGGTCCGACCGCTGCGACGCTCTGCTGGCCGCCGGCCGCGAATTACCGCGGCCACCACAGCCCCTTGCTCCGTGGGCAACGCCACAACGAGCGGCCTTGCAAGTCGCTTGCCTGAGCCTGCTCTGCCGCAACCCGTCGCCCGCCGCCGTACGCGCGTGTGAGCCCCTACCCGCTAATGCGTATTGACGTCGTGCTAGGGAAACGTCAATATGCAAATCTGCGGGGACACGTATGGGGAGGACGAGACGGCCCGTCCCACCTGTCCCACGTCACGGGCTACAGAGTACAAAGGCGATGCGCACCCAGTCGCGACACACCGCGCTCTTAAACGGCGACGACGCGCCGCTTGCGCAGCAGTTGAAAACGTTGCCAACGGCACAACTCTTCGACGAATTCTCCTGGCGGCGACTGGCATCGGAGCTGCGGCTAACACCGCGCCAGTGCGAAATCGCCCGCCTGATCTGCGAGGGGGGATCATACAAGTCCATCGCGTCGCATGCGCATATCTCCATCAACACAGTTCGAATGCACGTGCGGGCGTTGTTTGCCAAACTCGGTGTACGGGACCGGGTGGGCATGATGCTCAAGTTGATCACCGCCGATCGGCTCTTGAACGGGTCGTGGCGTGCGACAGGTAGCGCCGACTCATAAGGCGCGCTGCAAGGCCCCGCATGCTGGCGCGGGGAGGTTGGTCTGCCACGCGTGTGGCAGGTAGTGCCAGCAGGTGACGGCCGTGCAGGAGGGAGGTTCGCGCGAGCGCGGTAGGTGGGATCAGAAGAAAACCCCATGGAGGGGACAGCTCCCCAACACAGGTGGGGGACCTGACGGCAATCCGGAGGCCGTCGCGGAAATCAAGCTCGGCATTGAGCGCGGGTGCCGCAGCCCAGGGACTGCGGCGCCAGCGGGGAGGGTATGCAAGTCGAATGCGCCACCGGACAGATGAAGCGCCCGCGGTGACAGCGCACGTCCCCGCTCGTTCGGCGGCACCAACGCAGGCACCGTCTGTTGATACTTGCGCCTCAATACAGGTTGAGACCTGCTCACCAGCACAGTCTGAGACGTTTGAGACTTGCGCATCAACACAGCCGCGGTCGCTCGGCCGGTGTACATGCGATTCCGCGCGCGACGTTGGCCCGTCCTCTGCACCAAGCCGCCCTGAGCCAACAGTTCGGCCAACGCAGCGCGTACCAGGACATTCGCGTCGTTGGGCGCGCCGCCGCTGCGACGAGGCGCTGCGCCCCGTGTCAACGACTTGGCGTTGCGGACACGCTCGAAAGGAGGTGTACAGGTTCAGGGAGGACACGATGACGGGTCGGCCCGCCCCATCAGCGGCCCGGCGGCGGACCGCCCGAATCGACTGCGGTATCTGGGAGGGGCCGCACTCGGTCAAGCCAGTGGCGGACGGTTCAGGCAGGCCGCCCGCCAACCCAACATGAGAGGAGACTGCGTTATGAGATGGATTACACTTGCGGTTCTGACGTTCGGCATTTCGCTTGCGTGGGCGTCTCCGCCCTCGTCACGCGTAGCGCCCTCCGAGCCCGGCGGCCCACCGCCTGCCGTGCGAGCGGATGGCCAGCACGGCACACCTCAAGCACAGGCATTACCCAGTGNGAGCATGACAAACCGCGCGCAGGCGGCACCTGGGCCCGTCGCCCCCCTGGATGAGCTTGGCGCGCCGCCGCTGCCCTCGGGCGAGGCAACGATTGCCGGCGCGCGCGGCACGGACTACTACGTATCGCCGGGGGGCAACGACTCGAACAATGGACTTAGCTGGGAAACCGCCTGGGCGACGATTCAGCACGCGATCAGCCAAGTGTCTGACGGCGACACCATTCACGTGTGGGGCCCGGGGACCTATGTTGAAAACGGTCAGATCGTGATCAACAAGAATCTTACGATCGTCGGTCCGCGCGACCCTGCAATCTGGCCGGTGATCAAGCCCGCCCAGGACACGGGCGGCAGCGGTGACGCGCGCGGCTGGTGGCTCGTGAACGCCGGCAAGTCGCTGGTGCTGCGCTACCTGATTCTGGACGGTGACGCGGGAACGCGGCTCGTTCACACCGCGATTCGTTCGTGGGGCTCTCTGGATATCCGGCACTGCACTTTCAGGAACATCCACTACACATCTGCCTCCTACGACGGACGCGCCATTGGCCCCTACGGCAGCACGAACACAATTCAATACGTCCGATTCGAGAACATCCGTCGCATCGGGGTTCTTACATTCGGCTCACAGGTAATATCCAACATCGACCATTGCACATACGTTGGTAAGGGCACAGGCGACTGGTTGGACTACGCCTTCGAGTTCGGCGGCGGCGGAGGCGGAAGGGTCACGAACTGCCAGATCACTTACTGCACCGGCCAAGCCTTGACTGACCAATCGACATCGGCCGGCATCCTTGTGACCACATACTACGGTGACGGCACGTGGGCGACAATCGAAGGGTGCGCTATCAACCAGTGTACCGATGCGATCGCTGTCGGTTACGACCCAAACGATACTTCTACTGTCGCCGCGCATTTCAATGACGTGTCGGGATACACCGATGGGATTGGCAGCACGGCTCCGCAGGTCGACGGCGAGAAGAACTGGTGGGGTACCACCGATCCCAATACGATCGCCGGGCAGGTCTGGGGCCCCGTGGACTACACGCCGTGGCTGAATACGCCGGCGATACGGATGGCCTTCGGCGGCAACCGGCTGAAGGACACACAGAATCCTGATGGCGGCTGGGGCTGGCCGTTGAGTGGCTCAAGCGCCCACAACATCATCGGACCGACGGCTATGGGCCTGTGCAAGGCCTATCGGGCTACCGGCGATCTTGACCTGTTACCGGCCCTCCAGAGGGCCAAGCAGTTCCTGCTTGCCAAGACCAATACATTCTCGCCCCCCGACGGCTATCTGGCCGCCGAGCTGGATTCGATCCTTGGCGGGTCAGCTTGCGTCAACCACGTGCAAGCGTACTTCTACGGCAAGCTGGCCAATGGCACTTACCAGCGGCCCGGCGACCCGAACTTGTATGACACCGCGGGCTTCGTTCGGCTTATCCGCCAGAGTCGGTTGAGCCAGGGCATCCCCAACCTCGCGGCCTGGGACCTCGGCATGGGGCTCGTCGCGGCGGCATCGGCCGGCGTCACGGGCACTGAGCTGGGCCACTGGATCGCGGGCGTGAAGGACGAGATCGACGAGCTGAACGGCAACCTGTACTACGACGTCATCGGCCTGGCCGGGGCGGTGTACGGGCTGGCGTTCGTCGGCGAGGACTTCGACCCGACGGACGGCGAGCATGCCGGCGCCAGCAGCCTGCGGGACCTGGCAGACATTCTGGCCAGCTACCAGATTTCCGAGTCCGGCGGTTTCGCCTGGAACAAGAACTACGTAATTCCCTACGACGACAACGAGACCACACAGGAGACCGCCTACGCGATCCTCGCGCTGGACAAGATGGGCGGGTACGACCCCGTGATCCAAAGCGCCAAGGACTGGCTGCTCTGGAAGCAGCTTGCCACCGGCGGCTGGGACAACTACGAGGGTGCCAGCTCGGAGAACAACGAGGTCACCGGCGAAGCGCTGTGGGGCATCTGGACCCAGTCGCACGCCACTTTGACGCTGGAGCCAAATCGCGAGTGCTACAGGCAGGGTGACTACGTCGTGGTGCGGATCTGGATGCGGAACGTTGAAACGCCCGTCACCGGCGGCCAGTTCTTCCTGGCGTACAACACCGACTACCTGGAACTCCTCAGCACCGACCCCAACGCGATCACGCCGTCGACCTCGTTCCCCGTGCAGATCTATGAGTGCTCCACGGCTGAACAGACCGGCTCGCCACCCGATCCGCAGTGGACCTGCCCGACGGGCGGCCAGGCGGGACGGATCGACTACGCCGTGGGCATCCAGCAGCCCGGCGGCGAGCCGCAATCGGGCAGCCATGTCATGGCAACGATCGTGTTCAGAGCGCGTGAGAATATCTGCTCGGTCCAGAATCTGATCACCTGGCGCTCGACCGACCCGCCGACCCGGCTGACCGCCGTCGACGGCTACCCGGTCTACCCGCAGCTGCTCGCGATGGACGTGAGCGACACCACGCCGCCGACGATCACGTGCCCCACGAACGTCACGCGCGAGTGTGACCAGTCGACTGATCCCAACTCCACCGGCCGGGCGACCGCGACCGACAACTGCGACCCCACCCCGACAATCACGTACGAGGACTGGCTGACGGCGTTTAACGGTCTCTCGTCGCCTCTGGGCTGGATCTTCTACAGCCAGAGCACGGCCGCCGGCCAGTTTGTCACGGGGCCGGCAACACCGCCCGCCGGATTGGGCAGCTTCCACGTCGTGACCGGACCGGGAGCTGGCGGTGTAGGCGGCAAGTCCTGGCTGGCAACGTCGAACCACGATGGGACGTTGCTCAGCGCGATCACTGCGTTCGGATACAGCACCTACGTGGAGTCCACCTCCTGGCGCCGCGGACCACATCACGCCGGCCATCAACCTGTACGTCGATCTCGACGGTGACGGCTTGCGGGATAACACGCTGGTGTTCGAGCCAGTGTACGTAGCGAACGAGCAGGGTCCAGTACAAAAAGGTGTCTGGCAAACGTGGAATACGCTCAACGGCCCCGGCTGGTGGTACACCGAGAATTTTGGATCGCTGGGTAATAAGTTTAACGAGTTCCGGCCGCTGTCCTACTACATTGGCTTGTTCCCGAACGCGAAGATCGTCAGTTGGGGCGTCGCGCCGGGTCTGAACATCGTGACCGGTCAGAACAGCGCCGGCCCACCTTGGCAGAACTTCGACGGCTACGTGGACAATCTGGTATTCAATACCAGCGTATATGACTTTGAGCCGGACGCTGGTTTCTGCTCGGCGACCATCAAACGCACCTGGACCGCCACCGACCACTGCGGCAACTCGTCGCAGTGCGTCCAGACGATCACCGTCGAGGACACCACGCCGCCGACGATCACGTGCCCGCCAAACATCACGGTCAACGCCGACGCAGGTGTCTGTACGGCGCAAGTTACCCTTCCGGCGCCGGCGTATCTCGGGGACAACTGCGATCCGAATGCGACATACACGTACTGGATCGGGAACACGCAGATCTTCAGTCCGCACACGTTCCCGACCGGCACCACGCAGGTGACGATCAAGGCCAAGGACGCGTGCAACAACGAGTCCTCGTGCACGTTCAACGTCACCGTCAACGCGTACAACGAGCTGGTGGTGAACGTCGAACTGCGAGGCGTTGACACCGGTGGGAATTATCCGCAGACGCTGGTGCGCTGCATCACGTTCGAGCTGTGGGATTGCGACCCGCTGACCGGACCGGCCGTCGTCAGCAAGGAACTGACGTTCACCAAGCAGTCCGCCAATGATCCTATGGTCGCCAACAACGCGCTAGTCCTGGTGCCGTGCGGCGAGTACAACTGCATCACCGCCCGTGACAGGCGGCACACGCTGCGGCGGACGTTGGACAGCCCGGCCTTCCGTATCGTCGGTACGCAGTACGTGGCCGACTTCGCGGCCGCAAACAAGCCCCTGATCGGCGGGAACCTCAACGACGACCGCTGGATCGACATCCTCGACTTCGGCGTGTTCTCGTGGAAGTTCGGCACCAACTACAACACAGGCAATACCGATTGCAATACGCCGTACCCGCACGCGGACATCAGCGGCGACGGCATCGTGGACACCGCGGACTTCACGTTTATCCAGACGTACTTCCTGTATGGCCATGAAGCCAACTGCTGCGGAGCGTCTGGATTCCGTGGCGAGGACGAGACCGGTCCGCTCACCCGCGTCGCCGTGGCCGATCTGCCGCGGTACGGGCTCGAACATCTGGCGGTGGCCGACCTGAATGGCGACGGCTGGATCGACGAGTACGACGTGGCGGCGTTCGCCAGCGGCGTCGTGCCGCAGGTGCCGCAGACCAAGCCGCAGGTCCAGATCGACGGGCTGATGTTGAGTCCGGTGTCGGTCGAGGCGGAGTAGAAGTAACGATCACGGGCCGCGTCGACTGACGGTCGGCGTGGCGCCGTAAACGCGACAGGCGTGCCAGGTGGAGGCGCTTTCGTACGGCCGCTGGCCGGCGGAAGTCAAAACCAGCCAGGTGGCGCGGGGTGTAAAGCACCCCGCGCCGCCCACCCGCCTCGCCGCACGCCCGGTCGCCGGGAACAAGCTCTGTGAGGGGACCGCGGCGCCGGCATCGTCGGCGCCGCGGACCGCGGTTCCGCGAATCACTCGGGATGCATGGATGATAGCGGGAGACTCCGACAGCGCCGGCAACAAACCGGGTGCGGCGATGTGCCCGCTGACGAGGGTTCATTGGACACTTCGCCGTGCCCGGGGGACGCCTGCGAACCGCTGTATGGTGACTCCCGCGGGAGCTACAGACATGAAACGGAGATGGATCGAACGACTGGCGTCAGGACGCCTGCATGCCCGGCCTATCGCCGGTCTGCTGACGGCGCTCGCCTGTGTGCCGGCCGTCGCGCAGTTCCGCGTATCGCCGGAAGAACTCGCCCGTTTGCGGGCCGAGGCGGCGTGCCAGAACGCGCAGGACGACTGGCCGGAACCGGTGCTGCACGTCGGGCCGCCGCTGCGGGCGACGTTGTCGCTGGCAGCGCCGGCGACGCCCGACCGGACGGCACAAGACTTCTACGTGGGCCTGCAACCGGCCAACAACGGCTTCTGGCGATGGACGTGGGGAAACAGCGAGGTGGCCTACTGGGCCTTGGACGACGGCGCCATGGGGCCGGACATTGCGGCGGTCGGCGGCGGACGGGTTACGCAGTACGAGTTCTCGTTCGGCCTGCACGCGGATTTCGACGGCGACACGCTGCGACCGTACGTAATCGTCACTTTCTGGCACGCACCGCCAAACCCGGTCGCCCAGGCCACGGACCCGGTGGTCAATCCGCTGCAACCGGTCAGCTCGATCGCCTGGCTTTTCAATCCGATCACGCTGCCCGGGGCGGGGTTCTACTCTGTGCGAACGGGGCTGCTGGACCTGGCGGCCCTCGGACTGGATTTCAATTTGGATGAGACGTTCTACGTCGAAATCCTGCCTGCCGAATGGTCCAGCTACCCCAGCGGCTCACCGGTCATCGACCCCGACGTGCACGCGATCTTCACCGGGCCCGGGACGGTGACATACGGCACGAACCAGAATCGGATGTGGTCGGACCACTGGGTGCGAAACGCCTCATGCGTCGTCGTTCTGGGCGACGGGGACGGGTACTACGACCATCCGTCGGAAATGGATACGTGCGAGCATCAATGGGCATTGAACCAGTCCGGGATCATTCTCCGGGGTGTGCCGTGCACCCAGCCGACGCTCGCGCTGAACGTCAACGACACGTGCGTCCGGCCCGGGGAGCCGATCACGGTTACGCTGTCACAGTCTTGTCTGGCGGGCTACGTGCGCGGCTACCAGGCGTTCCTTGCCTTCGCCCCGAACGCGCTGACGCTGTTCCACGGTACCTATATCACGCCGCTGCCTTACGGCCTGCCAATCATCACGCCGATCACGGCGGTAAACGGGCAAATCAACCTGGCCGCGGGGATCGATGATGAGGCCGGTCAGTCGCCGACCACAGCCAGCGCCGACCTCGTCACGCTTAAGTTCATTGCCGGCGCTCAGGATGGCAGCTACCAGGTCGTTTTCCGTGCGCACGACCCGCCGACACGGTTCAGCGACCCCTTTGGCGAGCCAGTCGTACCTTTGCTGCTCAACTCGCCGACGTTCTGCATCGACGGCACGCCGCCCACGATCAATTGCCCCCCAGACGTGAACGTGCCGTGCTTCGCAAATATCCCCGCGCCGGCGACAAACTATGGCGAGTTCGTGGACCAAGGCGGGACTGCGAGCGACGGCGGCTGCTGCGGATCGGCGGTCACGGTCGAACACGTTGGCGACACCAACAACAACGGTACCGGCTGTCCAGGCAACCCGTACGTCATCTCGCGACGATATCGGGCCACAGACACGGCCGGCAACTCCGCCGAGTGCGTTCAGACGATCACGGTCGCCGACAACGTTCCGCCGACCTTCGAGACTTGCCCATCCGATCAGACCGTCACGCCGCCGGCGCCCGAGTGCCAGGCTCTGGTAACGTGGTCCGCACCAACGGTTAGCGACAACTGCGGCGGCAACGTGAGTATCGAGTATCGCATCGACCTGAATAACAATGGCAGCGTGGACGCCACCATTACGGACACGCACTACACGTTCCCCATCGGTACGCACCGGGTCATCGTCGCGGCGACGGACGGGTGCATGAACGTGAACACCGGCTGCTCTTTCCTGGTGACCGTCAACGCCTGGAATGAGCTGGTCGTTACGCTCGAGCTCCGCGGCGTCAGCTACAATACGTTCGACCGCTGTGTGGTTTTCGAACTCGATCCCGGCAACGTTACGGTCCAGCAAGTCGTTACCTTCAGCAACGGCCGGGCCGCNAACGTGCTCGTGCAGGTACCGTGCGGCAGCTACAACTGCATCCGGGCTCGCGACCCGCGGCATAGCCTCTGGGCCGCTCAAACACCAGCCGAAGGCTTTGGTATCGACGGCACGCAGTATGTAGCGAACTTCACCGACGACCTCGGGCCCGACAATCGGCTCGTTCTGGGCAACCTCAATCAAGACCAATGGGTCGACATCCTTGACTTCGGCGTCTATGTGACCCGGTTCGGACAGTCGTTCCCCGTTAACCTCACGTGCGCGTACACGCTGCCACATCCGGATTTCGATGGCAGCGGGCTGGCTGACACCGCAGACTTCGTGGTCATCCAGACGCACTTCCTGTTCGGTGACGACACCGGCTGCGGAACGAAGGCGCTTCTCGGCAGCGGGCCGCTGACGCGTGTCGCCGTGGTTGATTTGGCGAAGTACGGGTTGAGCGAGCTGGCGTCGGCCGATCTGAATGGCGATGGCTGGCTGGACGAAAAGGACGTGGCCGCTTTCCTCGGCGGCAGCGTACCGGAGCCGCCGCCACCGGCGCCGATTCTGTCGCCCAATCCTCTCAACGTGCAACCGGAGCTAGAAGCGCGGGCGCGTTTGGCGCCGCTGCACCTGATCCCAAGTGAACAGGCGTGGCCGGGGCCGGCTAGTTGGCCGCCGACGCGATCTTAAGGGCATGTTCCGCTTAAGGCGGTCACAACCCCAGGCCCACGCACAGGACGCGGTCGCGGCGCGGGAAGCTTTTTCCCGCGCCTTGCCGCTAAACGAGGCGCGGTTTCGACGGACGAACTATTCATTCCAGCGTGAGAGGAGACACCGTGTTTCAACGCGAATGCATCGTGCTTGGGGTGCTGGCGACCGCGGGCGCCGCACTGACCTTGGCCGGCGGGGCGCGGATCAACCTCGAGTGGCGGCCGATGGAGCAGACCGTCGGCGTGGGTGCCCCCGTACGAATCGGGCTGTACGCCGTCTGCGACCCGGGTCAGACACAGCTTTTCCGCGCCGCGGACGTAGTCTTCGCGTGGGATCCCACCTGTTTGCAGTTCTTGGGCATCGACAACACGGGCGCGGTGCCGCTCTTGTCTTCCACGCTTCCCGCCAACGACCCCTATCATCTCAACGGGCCTACGGTGCCACCCACGGACGGCGACGGGTACTACCTGGCATGGGCCTACCTCGGCAACCCACTGGTGATCACCGACCAGGGGTCACTCCTGACGACCTTCCGGTTCACGGCCCTTACCCTCACGCCGGCCACCCAAGTCACGATTCCACCGTCGGGCGGGAACCCCGTGCTGAACACTCGCGTTTTTGGCGGACAGGAAGCCGGGCAAATAGTCACCGGCTCCCTAGGCACCGCAACCGTCTCCATCCGCGTTTGTGGCAACAACGACTATGATTCCGACAACGACGTAGACCTCCACGATCTGGCAGCTTTCCAGCTTTGTTACACCGGGTCGGGAGTGGCCGCCACACCCGCATGCGCATGCGTGTTCGGCGCGGACAGCGATACAGATTTGGATTTCAACGACTTCGCGAATTTGATATCATCAATCACTGGGCCGCTGTAGGCAACGCAGCGGACGCCGCGGCTTATGTCCCGCGGCCCGGTGCTCGTCGGCGGCCAACGTTTGCAGCTCGGGGTCGCGCGCCGCGCGAGGCGGCAGGAGGAGGGGATGAGCTCCACCTCTGCGACGTGGCGTCACCGCCGGGAGGTTGTGTCCGCGCGCGCCGCCGGGCCCGGCCAGAGGCCAAGAACTGGGCCGCTGGCCCGCCGGTGTTCGAGCGGGTCCGCGACCAGTGGAGGACAAAAGGAAGGAGGAGCTTATATGACTACGCACAATTGGATGGTGTCTCTCGCTGTTCTGCTTGTCTTCACCGGGCCGATCGCCGCCGACGAGACTCCGATCAATCTCGAATGGCGTCCAATAACCCAGACGGTCAACGTAGGTGACCCGGTCGCCATCGGACTGTACGCAGTCTGCAACCCCGGGCAAACACAACTCTTCCGGGCCGCGGACGTGGTATTCACGTGGGACCCGGGCTACCTGCAACTTCTCGGGGTGAACAACGCCGGCGCCGTCCCGCTGTTGTCCTCAACGCTGCCGGCCAATGATCCGTACAACCTCAACGGCCCGAACCCGCCGCCCACCGATGGCGACGGCTATTACCTGGCGTGGGCCTTCCTCGGGCAGCCCGTCCAGGTTAGTGACCAAGGCGCCCTGCTCACCACCTTCGAATTCCTCGCGCTGGCGGAGACCCCGCAGACCATCGTGAGCGTTGCCACCTCCGGCGGTAACCCCGTGCTCAACAGCCGCGTCTTTGGCGGTCAGGAAGCCGGCACGATCGTGACAGGCACACTCGGGTCTGGCACCGTTACCATTGTCGCGGAGCCCGCGAGCCTGGTCTTTCTGCTCGCGCCGGCCGCCTGGCGTCGTGGACGACGGTAACAGCCAAAAGTCAGTCTTCGCCGCGCGGGTGAGAGTCGCACACTAACCCGGCGTTCGCAAGCTGGCGGCGTGCTCGACCCAAACCCGCCACGCGCGTGTCGAGATGACACCGCGCTCGCGGGCGCAGCTCGGATGGCGCTCCGTCGGACCGTGAATCGCCATATGGGCGACAATCCCTCGCGCCGCGCGCCAGCACCTCGGCCGCAGTCTGTCCTGCGCATAGTGCGCCGCCGGGCATCAGTTGAGCGCCACGAGCGCTGCCTCGAGTACTCGCAGGCTCCGGCGGACCCGTGCCGAGTCCGGGGCCCGCGGTACCCGGCGCAGGTACAGATTCAGGTGGGCACAGGCACTGCGCACGTCGCCCTGTCGGCAGGCCACCGCCGCGAGGTCCTGAAGATGACGCCCATTCTTGGGCTCCACGGCGGCCATGCGTCGCAGAATACAAGCCAGTCGGGGAAGGTCGTTGGCCGCCAAGTAGACATTTCTCAGATTTCGCAGCAGACGTGCCAGTATCCCGCGATTGCTCACCGGCCGCAGATACGACCGGCGAAATGGCAGATCATCTCCGAAGCGCTCATAAACGATCCGCCGGCAGTCGCCGATCGACAGGCTGCGCCCATCACAAAACGGGTCGGCCAGAACGAACTGCTCGGGGTCGTCAAAGCGCACGATGAAATGCCCAGGCAGGGCCACCCCCGCCACCGGCCATTTCAGTCGGCGCCCGATCTCGATCCAGATCGTGGAAAGCGTGATTGGAATACCGCGGTTCGTGTCGAGCACGAAGTTGAGATAGCAATTCCGCGGGTCGTAGTAGTGCTCCCGATTGCCTGTCAGGCCACGCCGCCGCACAAGGACCTCGCGCAACGCCCGATAGCGCAGCGCCGCCGCCAGACCCGGGCGCAACGCAGCCACCTCTTCGGCCAACGCGTCCAAAATCCCCAAATAACGGCCGATGTTAAGCGTCGGGTAATAGTCCCGCGCCAAATGCAGAGCCGCACAGTCAAGCCGAATCTGATGCGGCTTCAGTTCCATCAGCAGGTCAAACGGGTGGCTCATTTCCCTCTCCGCCTCCCGCCGGACAAGCCGGTTTGGTGCCTGATACGTGTCCCTGTCTCAACGCCGATCTTAGCACTTTGACGGGGGGACATGCGAGCGGAAAAACGCGCCCGGCCGTTATCAGACCGCGACTGCGGCGTCGTTACGTAACACTGTGTGCGCGCACGATCCTCACACAATGTCCACAAACAGCGCTGACCGGCAACCCGCACGTTCATACGGACCGCGACAGTCCGCCGCCCCGAGGCCAGTCTCCAGCGCCGTGGCGCGAAGTGGGCAAACCGCAACAATGTCACCAGATACCTGCACACCCGCGTGCACAGTCAGACCGGCCCCGCTTCCCCTTCGCGCAGGCGCGCCTTGGCGGCACAGTTACAATGCTCGTCATGCCCACACCGTCCTCCCGGACCTCGAGTCGGCGGCCATGGGCCGCGTACACCGCCGTAGCAATCACGGCCGCCGCGTGCATCGCCGCGCTGCTCTTCCGTGGCCCGCTGCTTGCCCGCTATTGGGCATTCCGAGTGATGCGCGCCGAAACCCCGCTCCTGCGGGCGAGGTGCTTGGAAGTCCTATGTGCCCTCGCACCGTCAGCGCATTGGGCCGTCACAGCGCTGTTAAACAGCGAGAACCCGGCGGACAGGCGCGACGCCGCGGAGGTCTTGAGGGATATGCCGGGCGCGTGGGCTCGGGAACGGCTGCTGGAGCTGCTGCGCGACCCGGACGACATGATCCGCGAGGCGGCTGAGGAGGCGCTCATCATTCGCCACGAAAGCGAGGTCATTCCGACCCTCAAGTCATATTACCAGTGCGCTGACATAGACGTCGCACTCCGCGCGTGCGACCTGCTCGTCTCCCTCCGCACGCCGGAGGCCGTGCGCGTCCTGACCGAGCTGACCTACGAAGAGGCCGACGCCGACCGGCGCGTCGGTCTCGTGGACGCGTTAAAGTATGTCGGCACGCCCGCGTGCGTGCCGGGACTGCTGCGGCTATTGGAGGATGATCGCGTGAGCGATCAACCGTCGCTCGTCGAGCGAAAAGTGCTCCGCGCTTTCGGACGCATACGCGCCGACGCGCGTGTGCCCGCGTTGGCGACCTTGGCAACCAGCGCGCCACGCCGCCAGACCATCGCGGAGCGCGCTGCCGCCGCCCTCGGCCAGATTACGGGGCTGGAGCTACCGTTCAGATCTGACGCCCCAGAACCCGAGCGACGCGAGTACCACCGCCGCTGGGAGGAATGGTACCTCACCCAGAGCGAGAACGAATAAGAAACCGCCGCCGTCAATGGCCGCCGCGCTGCGCGACATATGGCTGTCCGCGGCGGTACAGTTCAAGTCGCGCGCGGAATTCCGCCGCGCGGACGGCGTCTTTCGCGCCCTCCGCCATCACCAGCGCGCGCTCCGCCGTCGCCACCGCCTCCGCCAATTGGCCGTTGGCCGCCAGCGCCGCGGCGAGCGTGTCCAAAACCGATACGGAGGGCGACGCGGCCGCGCTCGCCGCCCGCTGTGCGAGGTCCAGCGCCACGGCGCGGTCCGAAGCCGGCAGGTCCGGAGTCGTGGCCAGACACCAGGCCAGTGCGTTACAAACCAGCAAATCGTCTGGGGCAGAATCGTACGCTCTTCTCAACAGCGCGATGCCTTCCTCCATCTGACCGCGCTCCCACAGCAGGCTGCCCAGGTTGAGGTTCGCCGCGGGCAGTTCCGGCTCCAGCGCGAGTGCTGCCCGATACTGCTCAATGGCAGTATCGATCTCCCCCTTACGCACCAGCACGTGACCGACGAGTGCTCGCAAACTGGCATCCCGCGGGTCAAGCTCAGCCGCCCGGCTGGCTTGCCGCAAAGCCTCGTCCAGTCGCCCCTGCTGCATCAACACGTCACATAGTTTGGCAGGGACCTGCGCGAGGCTCGGATTCAGCTCGGCTGCTAAGCGGAACGCACGCTCGGCGTCGGGCAAGCGACCGCCCTGCGCCCACGCCAGCCCCGTCGCCAGCCAGTAGTGCGCCCGCAGTTTGTCCGGTCCGTCGAAGCCGATTGCACGATTCAGCGGCCCGGTCGCCACCCCCGTCACAACCGCTAAACCCGTCACAGGTCCCCAACGACGCCACGACGACGCCTGTACAGCCCGCACGAGCGCCCACGCGCTCAGCGCCGCCAGCACCGGCACCGCCGGGAGCCGATACCGTGGTGTGTAAAAAAACCCAAGGACCACGAGCAGCGGAACGATTCCCAGGATCAGCTCCGGCCCATACGTACGTGCTCGCCGACTCAGGGCCAACAGTGCCACAAGTCCCGGCAGGACAACCCAGGCTGTGGGCAGCGGCGCCAGGCGCAACCAACCAGCGTGCCCGCTTTCCACCTCGAGGGCGGGCATATAAATGTCCGACCGGACGCGGCCGCTGACGAACCAGTAGAACTTCCGCCCCAAGAGGACCAGCGCTTCGTGCGGCCGCGTCCGCCAGTATTCCAGTCCTTGACGCAAAAAGAACCGGTTCACCCCCGTCCAGCTCGGCGGCCCGCCGGTTGCGCGCCGGTACTGGCGCATCGCACCTTCGTTTTGTAGCTCGCGCGCCGGAGGAATGTTCGGCAATGGTGTGTAGGTGCCCGTCGCCCCAGGCGCATTGCCCTGGGCGAAGGTGATGCCTGCCTGTGCACTGATGGGAATGAATTCCCCTGATACAACATAATTGTGCAGGGTCGCGGGCGCGATCACGACCGCGGCAGAAGCCAGCGTCAGCGCAGCATACAGCACCCCGCGCCGCCCGCGTGACTGCCACCAGGCCCACGCACACGCAAGCACAACTCCCAGCAGCATGGGCGGGTTGGCCAGACAGTTGAGACCCACCAGCACACCGACCATCAGCCAGCGATTCCAGCGGGCGTGCGTCTGCGCGCTGAGCATCGCCGCCCACAACAACACGACCAGAAGCAGTTGCACCGTGCAGGCAAGAATGCGCCCGGTGTAGTAGCCCGGCTCTGTCAGCAAGACATACACCGCCGCCGCAACCAGTCCCGCACTCCGCCCGAAGCGCCGGCCGACTACCCAGGCCAGCATCGCCACGGTCAGCACGTGCAGCGCGGCTTGCACGACGTACACGGCAACCAGTCCGCCGCCTGCGGCGCGCAGGGTTCCCAGGAGGTACGGGTACAGCGGAGCGGACATGAAAGGCGTGTCGTCCAGAAACCGGCCCCGCGCGATCTCGCCGGCCCACGTCCAATAGACGTTCGCGTCGGACAAGGGCACACGCGCCAGCGGGTTCGTACGCCAGCCCGTCCACAGTATCAGGACCTGGCTCAGCAGACCGAACGCGATGATGCCTCCAGCCGCCAGCCACCAACTGCCTGACCCGACGGCCCGCAAGCCCGCGGGCACCGCCGCGCTAGGAGGCGGATTGCGGCGGCTGTCCGTAGTGCGCAACGATTGTCGAGTGCATCCCGCCACGCGGCCTCCAGTCCGTGCGCACCCGCATCCAGCGCGGCCGCAGCACGCCGACCAGTTCATCCAGAATGCGGTTGGTCAGCGCCTCGTAAAACACGCCGCGCTCGCGGAACGCCTGCAAGTAGAACTTCAGGCTCTTCAGCTCGACGCACCACTTGTCCGCGACGTACTCGATGGTCACGGTGCCGAAATCGGGCTGCCCGGTCACGGGACAGCGGCTGGTGAACTCGGGCGCCACGTGCCGGATGATGTAGTCCCGCCCCGGGCTCGGGTTCGGGAAAACCGCCAAACCGTGCCGTGCCGCATGGAGATTGCCTTTCGTCTTGCGAGTCGCCATCCCTTTCGTCCTGTGATGTGCTCAGAACTCCTTTCCGCACTGCGGGCATCGTCGCTCTGTCAGTCCGTACAGCGACCGCCCGCATCTGACGCACCGCGCTTGTGGATCCAGACGCGGGTCGGTGCCTTCCTCCCCAGTGGCGCAGCGCCAGCAGTCCGTGAACTGGCCGTCCACCATCCCGCCGCAGCGGGGGCAACGCCACGGGGGACGTTCCTCGCGACCCCCGGCATCCCGCCGCGCCAGGTACTCCGCTGCGATCTCCCGCGCCCGCGGTTCGTCCCAGTCGTTCGCGATCCACAGCTCGGGCTGCGACACGGTGAAGGGGATGTCCCCCACCGCCACGCCGGTCGGCTGGTTAAAGACCGTCGCGGCGATCCCCGCCTGAGCCAGCAGGCTGCGGATGGCCTCGACGTGCAGAGCTTCACCGATATACAGCCGCTTCATGTCTGCTTTCGGCCGCGCACACCGTGCCCCAACCGCCGCACCCGGACACCCGCAGATTCCGGCCCGCGAGCAATCCTGGCGGGCGCCGCAGATGACATTCTAGCCGCGCGCCTCCGTCCGCGCCCCGTCAGAACTCGGTCCCGCATTCGGGGCAGCGCCGCTCCGGCAGACCGTACAGGCGGTACCCGCACTCGTCGCAGCGGGCCTCCGGATCCCGACGCGGGTCATCCTCCTCGTCATTCAGCGCACAGTTCCAGCACTCGGTGAATTGCCCGCCGATGATCTGCCCACACTGCGGGCACTTCCACGGCGGACGCCGTACGGCCCGCCGCGACTCGGACAGGTACCGCGCAACGATCGGCGCCGCTCGCGCCTCGTCCTCCTCTCTATCGATCCAGAGCTCAGCAACAGGCAGGCGGAACGGCAACGCTCCGCGCCGACGCGCCGTGTCCTCATCGAGCACGTGCGCCGCGATTCCGTGCTCGGCCAACAGGTCCCGCAGGGCCGCGACATCCGAGGGGTCACCCGCCATCAAACGTTTCATGGCCCGCGACCTCAACCGTATTCAGCATACTCTGCATTCAGCGCAACCGTCATTCCAACCCCCGAAGATCAGCTCTTCCACTGCGAATTCCACTGTGCGAAGGCCACGGGGCCGGGACGCTTGTCCGTCCCGCCCGGGGTCCACGCACGTGCCAGTTTGGAGTAGACTTACAGCGGATGGAGGCACCGCGAGGAATCCTGAGTCGGCTGCTAGAAAAGGTCTTGGGCTGGCTCGCCCTGGGCCTTCTCATCGGTCTGGGCGTCGCGCTGTGGCAGATGGGCCCGGAGCGACGGGCGGCGTTATGGAGCGCCATCTGGCGAACCGGACTATGGCTTGTGCTAGCCGCGGCGCTGCCGTGGGCAACGCGGTTGTTCTTGCGGCGGATTCTGGCCATCGCTTCCAACTGGGCCGGCGTCGCGCTGCTGGCGGGCCTGGCGCTGGTCGACCTGGTGGCCGGACTCGTGCTGATGGGCGGTTGGCCGAGCAGTGGCTGGGGCTGGGTCGCAGGGCTGACAACACTGGGCCTGGTCGCATCGTATAATTACTTGGTGGTCGAGTATCTGGCCGAGCAGATCGGCGGATAGGCGGGCGGAGCGATGTCGCAATACCGGGCGGGCCTGCGTGTCAGCGAATACGTGCTCGAAGAGCCCCTCGGCTCCGGTACGTTCGGAGAGGTCTGGCAGGCACGCCACCACGTTTGGGACGGCGAACGGGTCGCCATCAAGCTGCCCACCGAGCCCGAGTACGTCCGATACCTCCAGCACGAAGGCGTGGTCGTTCACGGCCTGCGACACCCCAACATCGTCCGCGTAATCGGTCTCGATCCGTATGCCGATCCCCCTTACCTCGTCATGGAGCTCGTCCGCGGGCCCTCGCTCCGGCAGGTGATTGACGACCATTCGAGCGGGCTGGACATTCCGATCGTTTTCACCGTCCTGCGCGGCGTCCTGAATGGTCTGGCGGCCGCCCACGCCGCCCACATCGTCCACCGCGACTTGAAGCCCGGGAACATCCTCCTGAATCTCGATGGCCGCCCCCTCGCCGAGTTACGTCCCGAAGACGTCAAGCTCGGCGACTTCGGCTTCGGCGTCGCCAACGCGGATGCCCTGCACTCCATCGTCATGCAGTCGGCCTCGATCGAGCGCGAGGAGCGCAACAACGCTCTGACCGGTACGCTCGCCTACATGGCGCCGGAGGTCCGCGACGGCGAGCAGCCCCCCAGCCCGCGATCCGACCTGTACGCGCTCGGCGTCATCCTGCACGAAATGCTCACCGGCGAGCGCCCGGCTGGCACCGATCTGCCCAGCGCGCTGCGCCCCGACGTGCCCCCGCTGCTGGACGAAATCTTCCGCCGACTCTACGCACGCGCAGATCGACGATATGAAAGTGCCGCCGCCGTCCTCCGTGACCTCGAAACGCAGCGCACCGCGGCCCGACGCGCTGCGCCGGCTGAGGAACCGCCCTCGGCCGGCCCCGCTCACACGCCGCCGCGTTGTCCCACCTGTGACACTCCGACCGAATCCGGCGACCAATTCTGCACCCAATGCGGCCGACAGCTCGTCGCTCGTGTTCGGCGCTGCGCATCGTGCGGAGCGTTCCCCGGCCCCGAGGATCGCTTCTGTATTTTCTGCGGTACGGCCCTGAGCCGGGAGGGCTAGCCCGCCATGGTGCTTGGCGACCTGATCATCATCGGCGGACTGGTCATCTTCGGCTTCGTCACATTGCTGGCAGGGCTGCTGCACGTGCTCGGCCGCCTGATCGGCTGGGCCGTCACCGGCTCGGCCCACGGCCGGCGCCGCCGCGGCCGCTGTCGCCCCCAGGCGTACGACCGGCCCGTCTGTCCGAACGAGCGCTGCGGATACGTGAACGTCCCGCGCGCCCGCTACTGTGCACGTTGCGGCCACCCCTTGCCCGACACCGACATCGACGACTATGGATGAGCGGAGCCGCCTGCGACAGTTCGAAGAACAGTTTCTCCGCCAGCTCCATGCGCGGGCACAGACCATCGCGCGCCGTGGCGGACCGGCCGATCGCTTCGTCCTCGAAACGGTCCCGGACGGGATCGACGCCGTCCGCGCCACCCTCATCCGCCTGAAGGCCAGCGATCGCGAGCTGCTCGAACAACTACCCGGCACCCGCGCCGAACAATACCGATTCGAACGGCGTGTGTTGGGGCCTTTGTATACGACCATCGCGCGACTGCGAGCGCAGGTGCTGGTGCCGATCGAAGCACTCGTCACGGGCCAGGCGCCGGGCCCGATCGGCCGCGAGCAGGTGCTGGACGCTCTGGCCCGATACCCCGGTCTGCGTGAATCGGAACGGCCCACCGCGGTCGCCTACGCCAGCGCGACCGGGTTCACCGCCGAAGCACGTGCCTTGGTCCATCGTCCGGGGCTGCCTGCTCTGATCCTGCTGGGCGCCCGTCCGGATGGCGGCTGGGACATCGAAATGCCCGAGACGATCCGCCGCAGCGGCTGGGCCAGACTGTTCGAACTGGAATCGCAGGATGAGCAGCTCAAACGGCTGTTCCACCACCTGGAAAAGAACGTGGCGCAGCTCGAATCCCGCGGGATTTCCCTGGCCGAGCTGTCGGAGGCGTTGGGACTGTCCGCCGGACAGACCGAAGCCTTGCTCCGCCGGGCGTGCCGCCAGGATTCGCGCTTGCTCACCGTGGTGCATGAGGGCACCATTCACATTTGCCGCAGTCCGTTGGCATATGAGGGCGGCACCATGAGTCTGTGGAGCCGGATCCGCAAGCTGCTGGGCTTCAAACCCACGGTCGCCGAACGCGTCCGCGAGCTCACCGCGCAGCGCGTGCGGCTGGAACAGGAACGGCATGAGCTGGATCAGCGGCTGCGCTCTCTCGAAGACGAGGAGCGGGCGACGGTCGAGCAGGGCGCAGCCGCGAAGACGGACGTGGAGCGTCGGCAGCTTGCCGCCCGGCTGGTGCGCACACGGCGCGAGCTGGGACGCCTCCGCGCTCAGGTGAATGTCGTCACCCAGCAGATCGATATCATCGGCACACACATTCACCACCAGACGCTGGCCGAGAAAGGCAAACGTGTCCCACTGCCCAAGGCGCAAGAGCTCACGCGCGAAGCGGCCGAAGCGGAACAGGTCCTCGCCGAACTGGCCGCCAACGCCGATCTGGCCGCCAGCATCGAAGTCGGCGCCCAGACGCCGCTGATGGCGGAAGAAGAAGCGGCCATTCTGGAAGAATTCAAACAGGCGGCCGCGCAACAGGTCGCACAGTCCGGCACGGAACGGGCCCGAACACCGGCACAAGCAGCCCCCGTTTCGCCCGAGACGGCGCCGCCCAAACGCGAGCCGGCCGGGCCGGAAGTGTAACGGCGCGCCAGGCCGCGCTTGGCTTTCGCCGAAAGCAACACGCGTGGAGGTCCACAGCGCATGAACTTCTTCGAATGGTTGCGGACCCGGCGCAAGACGCTGGCGTCGATGAGCGTGGCGGAGCTGCGCGCCCAGGAGATGCTGCTGGCCAACGAGCGCGATCGGCTCCAGGCTCGCGTCCGCAAATTGGCCGCCGAAAAGCAGAAGATCGTCGAACAGGGGGCCCGCGAGAAGACCCCGGAGATGCGCCGCACGTATGCCCAGCAGTTCGATCTGCTGCACACGGAGCAGATGATGGTCGCGCGGCAGCTCAACCTGCGCAGCAAGGAGTTATTGACCGTCGGACGCCTGCGGATGCTGCGGGAGAATGCGGGCTCCGGCGGACTGGGGGAGCGTGGCCGGGTCAACATCCGGGAGGGGGATTTGGCTCTCATCGGCCGGCTGATCGAAAACGACCAGATTACCTCCGAGGTATATCAGGAAAGGCTGGACGAGATTCTGTCGCTCGGTCAGGCAGCCGATGAGGCCGCAACGGGACTGTCGCCCGCCGGTCAGGAGCTGCTGAAAATCTGGAACGATATGGATGCGGGGCTGATCCGCGATACGCAGGAAGCGTTCGACGAGGCCGAACGTCGGGTACGCGAACGCACGCGGGAAGGAGCCTGAGCCCTGGCGCGAGCAGCCCGGGGGAAGTCTCGCGGGGTGGCCGCGAGCCTGAGCCGGAGAAACACATGGGACTGTTCAAATCGAATGAAGAGCGACGCCTGGAACGCGACATCCGCATCCGACAGGGGATTCGGCGGATCGAAAAGGCGATCGCCGAACAGACCCGCTTCGCCGACGAGTTCGTCAAGAATGCCCGGCACGCCAAGCAGATCGGCGACCTGGCCAGCTACCAGTTCATCCGCAACTCGCTGAAGAAGACGGCGACGATCAAGCGGCTGCTGGAACGTCAGCTTCTGGCGGTCCGCAACGCGCTGCTGATCAAACGGCAGGCAGAGGCCACCGCTGATTTCGCCCACGCCATGAAGATCATGGCGGCCGAGGTGGCCCGACTGTACGGAGAGACGAACCTCCTGAAGGTGCAGATGGACTGGGAGAAGGCGCTGGCCCAGTCGCAGACCATGGAAGAACGCATGGCGCTGTTCCTGGACGGGATGGAACAGGCCGCGGCTGCGGACGTGTCGCAGGCGGCCACCGAAGCCATTTCCGATGAAGAGATCGACCGGCTGATCGCCGCGGAAGAGCAGGTCGAGCAGGCCCGGGAGTCGCAGCAGATCAGCGCCCTGCGGGCGGAGTTGGAGCAGCTCAAAGGCCAAGGGCAGAAGGAATCGAAGTGAGCCGCTGCTATTGAGGAGCGTAAGGGCCGTAACGCCGGCACGATGAGACTCGCTGGCGCGGCCCGGAGGGTGTACCCGTCGCCGAAAGGCGGCGCGCAACATGCCGACTTGCTTATGCCAGCCACGTTCGCCACGTTCACGCGTCTGAAGGACAAAGGGCTGGCCGCCCTGCGCCAGGGAGATTATGCGGCCGCCCGCCCGTATCTGGTTCAGGCCGCCGAGTGCATGCTGGAGATCGCCGAAGCCAATCCGGACGCCGCCCGGCGGGCGGACCAGGAAGCCTATGTCCGCGAGTTGCTGGCTCTGGTCCGCGAGTGCGACCGACGGGCGGCAGCGGGTGGCCCGGCGCGCCCCCGGCGAGACCGCGCCCGCGATGACGAAGAAGGCGAAGCCCGAGCCGAAGACTGGATTGTCCGTGAGAAACCCACTGTCCGGTTCGCCGACATCGCCGGCCTGGACGACGTCAAGGCCGAAATCCAGCTCAAGATGATCTATCCCTTTCAGCACCCCGACCTCGCCCAGCGATACGGGATTACTGTGGGCGGCGGCGTCCTGCTCTTCGGCCCCCCCGGAACCGGCAAGACCATGATCGCCAAAGCCATTGCGGCCGAGCTCGACGCCACCATCTTCGTCATCAGCCCGGCGCAAATCATGAGCAAATGGGTCGGCGAAGCGGAAAAGAACATCCGCACGCTCTTCGAAGCGGCCAAAGCCGAACCGAAAGCCGTCATCTTCATGGACGAGGTTGAAGCACTCGTGCCACGCCGCCGGGATCAGTCCTCGACGGTTATGCAGCGCGTCGTGCCGCAGATTCTTCAGGAGCTTGAGGGGTTTGATCGCCAGGCCGACCGCGCCCTCCTATTCCTCGGCGCCACGAACGAACCCTGGAGCCTCGACCCCGCCATGCTCCGGCCTGGCCGATTGGACGCCAAAATCTATGTCCCGCTGCCGGACGCGGCGGCCCGCTTCCGGTTGCTGGAGATCTACCTGGGAAAGCGTCCGCTCGGCGACGACGTGGATTTCGCACGGCTGGTCGAGTTGACCGCCGGCTACAGTGGCGCGGACATCAAGGCTCTGGCCGAACGGGCCGCCGCCCGCCCGTTCCTGGAATCCGTCGCCGGCGCGCCCCCGCGAGCTATCATGATGGCAGACTTGGAAGCGGTGCTGCCCGACATGCCGCCTTCGGTCAGCCCGAAGGATGTGCAAAAGTTCGAGCAATGGGCTCGGGAAAACTGAGAGGAAGGTCCGTATCCGCGCCGTGCCACGGTCACGCCGGTTACAGGTAACCCATGAGCCGCGACATCCTGACTCGTCTGAACAATCCGCTCGTCGTCGCGTGCCGTTGTCGCGGACACGCCTGGCCCCGCACGCTGCTGTCCGAAACCTCGATCCCTGACACGTGGATGGGCCTGGTCGTCCGACCGGATGGGTGCCGGCGCTTCGTCCCGGCGGGCGAGGACCCGCGCCCCGGCGACGACGACACGCTGCTCCTCGTCCGGAACCGCGCCATTACAGTGCCGCTGATCGTTGACGGTGCGCCTGCCGCGGATGGCCACACCGTACAGGCACAGGTCGAGCTCCTCGTCCGCTGTCCGCCCCGGGACCACGAAATCGCCGCCTTGGCCGAAACCCTGCTCGGCGACCCGGAACTTACGCTGAACTCCCTGACGCACGCAGTCGAGGCCGCCGGCGCACCCGTCGCCTTACGCGCCTTCATCCGCGATCGAACAGCCGCGCAGCTCGCGCAGGAAGACCTCCGCGCGCCCCTGCTGGCCCACTTTCGCGGAGCGCTTAAAGAGTTTCTGTTCTCCGCCGGCCTCGTCTTGGAGCGACTCGGCGCCGTGTCCTTTGCTAGCCGGTCGTGGGACGAGCAGATCGCGCTGGAGCATGAGGCCGCCCGTCGCAAACGGGAGCTGGAAGCGCGCAATGTGGTGGAGGAAGCCGCCCGCGCCGCAACCCGTCGGCGTTTGGACGACCTGAGCTCCATTCTTGCCAAGCTCAAGGCGGCCGCCGAGGCGGACGGAACGCTCCGGTGGCATGCGCTGCTGCCGGCGCTGACTCCCGGCGAACGCGGCCGACTGCTGGAGAATCTGTGGCGCATCACGCCCGACCAGTACATCGCCGCCGCCATCGTGGTGATCACCAGCACGGAGTGCCTTTGGCTGAGCCCCCAGTCTGCCGAGGAGATCTCGCACCGTGTGGCGTTGCCGCCAGAGCTGGGCGGCCTGCGCTCGGTGAGTTTCGACCTGGCGCGAAATTGGCTGCTGGTGGGAGCCGCCACCGGCGTCTGGGTGCTGACGGCGCAAGACGGATCCGTCGTCGCCCGGTACGCTGTGCCCAACGCCGGTCAGCCGCGAACGGGATTCAACTCGGCCGCGATCGTCGGCGGGCGACTGGTTGCCACGCACTCGCAACTCGGGGCCTGGTCGTGGGACCTGGACGATTCACAGGACGTGCGGCCGCTTGTCCAGCCAGTCGGAGGCACGCCCAAAACGATTCGTTGTGCGACCGCGGCCGCCGACGGCTACCTGTTGCTGGCTGCCGACGACGCCGTGCATGTGTTTACGCCCGCCGGAGAGCCGCTCCGCACACTGCCGACCGGACGCGGGCCTATCCACGGGTTGGCGGTGCTCGGTGACGACGTCTATGTGTCCACCGCAGACGGGCTGGTACTCCGCGAGGCGTGGCGTCGCCCAAAGATTTGGGAGGTTCTCCACCGTCGCAGCGAACCCATCGAGAGTATCCAAGTCCGGCGTTGGGATGACCTGGTCGAAGTCGTAATCCCGGCTGGCCCCGACGGCGTACTGGGCATCTACGAGAATGAGGGCATGGTGGCACGACTCATGACGGCCAACGTTCCGATCCGGCGGGTGTGGGCATGTGATGATACCCTCGTAGGATTGACGGAAAACCGCGATCGACTGGTTATTGCGAACGCCAATATGCCGGGCAGGCAGGGTCTCGACTATCCGCTGGCCCGTCGTCTGGGACATTCGCTTCAAGACGCTTGTCTCGTAACCGCTCCCGCCTCCGCCCCCGCAGTCGCAACCGCTGCAACGGGCAACAGTTCGGGGAATCGCGCATGACTGCGCTGCCCAAGACACGCCGTGAGCTCGCACGGTCCATCGACCATACTCTGCTTCGGCCAGAAGCAACCGCCGCGCAGATCGACCGCCTCTGCGATGAATGCCGTACTTACGGCTTCGCCGCCGCGTGTGTGAACCCGTGCTGGGTCAAACGGTGCGTCGAGCGGCTGACCGGAACGGACACGAAGGTCGCGACCGTGGTGGGTTTTCCGCTCGGCGCGAATACCTCCGCGGTGAAGGCGTTTGAAGCCCGCCAGGCCGTGGAGCAGGGAGCGCGTGAAATCGACATGGTCATTCACCTGGGCGCCCTGCTGGCCGGCGACTTAACAACCGTCACACGCGACGTCGCAGCGGTGGTGGACGCCGCGAGGCGTGCCCATTCGCAAACCGTCGTGAAAGTCATCCTCGAAACTCGGGTTCTCGCGGACGGCCAGATCGTCGCCGCCTGCCAATGTGCCCGGGAGGCCGGTGCGGATTTCGTGAAGACGTCGACCGGTTTTCACAGCGCGGGCGGTGCCACCGTGGAGCACGTCGCGCTGCTCAAGCAGCATGCGGCCCCGTTGCGGGTCAAGGCCGCTGGTGGCATCCGCGACCTCGCCACCGCACTGGCGATGATCGAAGCAGGCGCCGACCGCCTCGGCCTGTCGGCAAGCGTCGCCGTCATCGAGGAGCTTCCGCCATGACGACCGCTGTTATGCCCGATGCGCGCTACCTCTGTCGCCGCTGCGGGCAGGTAACGACACCGCGCGGCTCATCGGCACCTCGTTTCTGTGCGACCTGCGGCAACCCCCTCGACACGAACGGGCGGCAGGTGCGGCACCGTTTTGCGCCCCCGTACCGTCCGGCGCTCGGTGCCCTCCTCGCGCTGCTGCTCGGCTTCATCGCCCTGTTCGTGCCGGTGGCGGGCGTGGTCATCGGCGTGTGCGCCATCAGGCTTGCACGCCCCGTCCGCCAGTCACGTCGCGCGCCGGGCTATGGACTGGCCAGTTTGGGCACAGTCTTGGGGGTGGTCGCAATCGTCGTTAACCTGATGCTGTTGGTGTTCCTGGCGACACGGCGGATGTAAGCTCGCGTTCCTCGCCCCCTTCTCAAGCGACTGCCTGACGCACCCCCTCTGCCGGATCCCCAGTTGCCCGCCCCCCGTCACGCCGCCGACTCTACCCGCTGCGCCCCGCACGACCCGCGAATGACCAATTCCGGCTTGAGCGAAACCTGTGTCGGCGGTCGCTGTGGATCCGCAATCCGCGCGCACAACAGCTCAACCGCCTTCGACCCCATCTCCGCCATCGGTACCCGCACCGTCGTCAACGGCGGCCGCGTCATCCGGGCGATACGCGTATCGTCGAAACCGACCACAGCGAGCTCCCGCGGCACGGCGACGCCGGCTTCGCTCGCCGCGGCCAGAATCCCCGCCGCCATCTCATCGTTAGCGGCGAACACACAGTGCCCGGGTCCAACCCAGGAGCGAAGGCACCGCGCCGCCAGTCGGTACGCGGTTTCGTACTGGTAGTCGAGATGAAAGACGTCTTCGTCCGATTGCGGCAGCCCCGCCTCCGTCAGCACCTGCCGATACGCCCCCAACCGGGCGATCGTGTCGACATTCGTCGCCAAGCCGCCCACGAAAATGACCCGTCGCGCGCCACAGCGCTGCACGAGGTGACGCATCACCGCCAAGGCCCCGTCGCATTGGTCGATTACAACGCTGTCGTGCGAACCCTCGCGAACCTCGCCGTCCAGAACCACATACGGCAAGCGGAAGTCGGCCAGGACGTCGGCCACGTGATCGGTCAGCTCGGACACCATTACCGCCACGCCGTCCAGCAATGCCCGCTGGCGAATCGCATGGAGCAACGATCGGCTGTCATCGCCATCGCGCGCGGATGAGACCACCAGGTTGTACCCGAGCTCACGGGCCCGCGTGTTGGCCCCGCGGATAATTTCCGAATAGAACTCCCCATGAATGTCCGGGAGAACCAGCCCGACAATCTCGCTCCGCCGAAGCATCAGCCCCCGGGCAAAGGCGTTCGGCTGATACCCGAGCTCACGGATTGCCCGCTCCACACGGGCCCGTGTCCGCGGATTCACCAGGTCGCTGCGATTGATGACGCGCGACACGGTGCTGATGGACACCCGCGCAAGCTTCGCCACATCTGCAATCGAGGCTGGCATTTCCGCCAGAGCTCTCCTGCCCCCCACTTCTTTTGACAGCGCTTTCATTGCAGGATACACTGGCTCCGCGTGCAGTGTCAACTTCTGGCTGTAGTCGCGCTTACCTACACACCCGCTGTGGCGGAACCGGCGCGCGCGCCAAGCTCGCAGCCCGTCATCCAGCGCCGCGCCGACACCGAAGCCGCCATCCAGTACCGGTTTACGGCGGAAGACGATGCGCTGCTGGATGAAGTCCAGCACGCCGCCTTCGAATACTTCTGGAATGAGGTCGGTTCGCCCGCCTGCCTCGTCAAGGACCGGAAAAAAGCGCCCGTCGCCAGCATCGCCGCTGTCGGCTTCCAGCTTGCCGCGCTGCCGATCGGTGTGGAGCGCGGCTGGGTGACGCGCACGGCCGCCGAGCAGCGCGCGCGCACGGTTCTGTCAGCTCTCCTGGAACGACAGGACAATCGCAAGTTCGGCGTGTACCTGCACTATCCGGATGCCGACACGGCCGGCTTGTCCCGGCATGGCTTTGAAATCGTTGCTAGCACTGTGGACCACGCCCTGTTCATGGCGGGCGCCCTGGTCGCCGCGGAGTATTTCCGCGGAACCGTTGCCGAATTCGTCGACCGGATCGTCGCCGAGACCAATTGGAAGGCCTACGCCGTGGCGCCCGGCGGCTTTCTGAGTATGGGCTGGACGCCGGACGACAACACACGCATGGACGGCCCCGGCCGTTTCCTCGATGCCCGCTGGGACTGGGCCAGCGACGAAGAGCGCCTGATCTACTTCCTCGCCGTGGGCTCGCCCGTGCCGGAACACGCGCTGCCGCCGGAGTCCTACTACCGCCTCAAACGCGTCATCAAACAGCATCGCGACATGCCGCCGTTTGTCGCCTCATGGCCGGGAAACCTCTTCACCTATTTCTTCAGCCACTGCTTCATTGAGTATCGCCACTTTGGCCCCGACCACCCGGAGAGCTTCGGGGTGGACGCTCCGCGCGTGGACTGGTTCGAAAACTCGCGACGCGCCGTGCTAACCCACCGGCAACGTTGCATCGAAATGGCCGCGCGCTACCGTACCTTGGCGGCCGACCGCTGGGGCCTCAGCCCCTGTGCGTCCCGCGACGGCTACATCGTGCCCGAAACCAAGCCCAACATCATCGAGCATGAAAACTGGTTCGAAGGAACGGTAGCCCCCTACGCTGCCATCTCCGCAATCATGTTCACGCCGCAGGAAAGCCTGGCTGCCATCCGCGCGTTTCGCGCCCTGCGCGACGTGGACGGCAAACCGCTGATCTGGCGGGGTCGGTCAGAGGGCGGTTATGGCTTCGTGGATTCGTTCAATCTCGACCAGGGTTACGTGTGCGACGATTACGTGGGCATCGACCAAGGCCCGCTGCTCCTGGCGATCGAAAACGCCCGCACCGGCCTGATCTGGAAGCTATTCATGGCCCACGACGTCGCCCGACGCGCCGTCACACGTCTGAAACTCGAGCCCTAGGAGCACCTGACAAAACCGAGCCGCGCCCGTAGGGAAGCGGGCCGACGTGCCAAAAAAACCGCTCCCTGACGATCGCGGCTTCGCTCGGCCGTGGTCTTGTTAGGCGCTCTTAGAGGGGAGGCGGCGGAAGAATCTCAATGCTCATCTTCCGCCCACAATAGCAGTATGGACTCCCATCCTTGCAATAGCACTCTGCTTTCTTGCCAACGCACGTCACGCTACAGCTCCCGTTGTCGCACTCCGCGCTGCAAGAGCTGGTCTGCGGCTCCTGCACCGACCCCGGCGGGCTCACTACCCGGCCCGCTGCGCGGAATCGAACATGCAACACCCTCCCGGACTCTGTGTCCGTCGCGCGCAGTTGTAAGGATCCGTCAGCCGTGTGCATCAGCTTCACCGATCCCGACCACGCCCCGATCACCGATGGAGAGCCCGCACAACGCCCGTCGGGTACCGGCCGCACCAGCGCCCCAGCCGCTGCTGTCTTCGCCACCGCGGGCGCTTGCTTGGCCGTCGTCAGCCATGTTTCGAGGGCCGATTCCACGCACACCAAGTCCTCGCTGGACGGGATCAGCAGGTACCAGCTTGGCGCATCATCCTCATCGCTCGTCTCTTTCAGTCCGATGCACACCGTTCCCCCCTCCACAATGTCGACCTGCCCGGTGCCGTCGAACGGCAACGTGAACGGCTCGAAGCTGACCGCTCCCACGTCAGCCCGCGGCACGTGGCACGCCGACAAAGCCGCGAGTGGCAAGACGCCCGCGAGGCCCGGTGCAGCGCGCACCCCGTAGCTTGATGTCAGCGCACACAAGCTTACAAGCAGTCCCAATCGCCCCAAAGCCATAACCGTGCTCCTTTAGCACGCCCTCGACTACGGGACCCTTGCACACTAGCCATAGTGTACCCCCCTTTTCGGACCGTAGTCAACTGGGGTATGCACTTCCTCGCGAGTCTTCTTAAGTAATATGAATAACACTGATGCGCTGCCCGCCCCGTCTCACTTGGGGGCGTCCTGTGACAAAAGGATCCGGATACGTCCCATCGGATACTGCGCAAACCCCGCATCACGGGAGCAGGCAATTGCAAGACCGAACTCGCGCGTCCGGGTAACCTGTTCGCTTTGGCCGCCGTCTGCCAATGCCACCCTTGCCATACGTTCCGACCCGGCGCACGATCCGCGTCATGGCGGGGCAGACGCTGTCCGAAATCCGTGCGCTGCTGGCCGAGGCTGGTTTGAGCCCGCAGCATCGGCTCGGCCAGCACTTTCTCATCGACCTGAACCTGCTGCGCAAAATCGTCGCGGCCGCTGAGCTCAATCCTGCCGACACGATCCTCGAGGTCGGCGCCGGCACGGGTTCCCTGACAGAGCTGCTGCTTGAAGCCGGAGTCTGCGTCGTCGCCGTCGAAATCGACCGCGGGCTTCAGGCAATCCTCCGCAAGCGACTTGGCGGACACCCACGTTTCACCCTGGTCCAAGGCGACGCCTTGGCCGGCAAGTACGTTGTCAACCCCCTGGTCCTGAGGGTCCTCCAGGATCAACCGCCGGAGACGGGAGGCAGCTACAAACTCGTCGCCAATCTCCCATACCAGATCGCCACCCCCCTGTTGATGAACCTTCTGCACGTGCACCCGCGCTTCGAACGCCTCACCGCCACCATCCAGCGGGAGGTCGGCGAGCGACTCACCGCCGCCCCGCGGAGCGACGCGTACGGCCCGGCTTCCATCGTTACCCAGACGCTGGCCGAAATCGTTCCGCACGCGATTCTGCCGCCCAGCGTCTTCTGGCCACGCCCGCAAGTCGAGTCCATTCTGCTGACGATCCGCCCCCGCCCACCGACCGACTTGGACCTCGACGACGTCGCCGGCTTCATCGCCTTCGTCCACCGCGCCTTTCAGCAACGCCGCAAAACGCTCCGCCGCGTCTTCCGGGAATGGGATGACGCCTTCGCGACGCACGTATTTCAACGCAGCGGAATCAATCCCCTGGCGCGTCCGGAGGAACTGTCGCCACGAGACTGGCGACGCTTTTTCCGCGTCGTCCGGCAGTCTTCGGACTGAGGATGTGCTGGGAGATGTACGCCTGCACAAAGGCCGGGCTGGTGCTATCCGCGTGCCCACCGCTGTAGCCGTACCGCTCGAACTCGGGTCGCCACGCGATGTTGACTACCCGGTCCGTCCCCCCCGGCGGACGCAGCCCAACCGCCCCCGCTCCGTCTGCACCGACCTTGCCGTCGATCGTGCAGGCGACCTTCATCAGTCGGGTGAGCACCGCGTCGTGCGGCGAGTAATAGTTGTAAATCCGCCCTTTCACATGCGCCAGCGCCTTGCTGACGTCATAGTCAGCCGACAAGCTCGACGCGAGCAGCACCACGTTGTTGACCTTATATTCGGGCCGCAGCGCTTCAAGGGCCCATATCGCCACGCCCGTGCCAGCCGACAGGCCGACGATGTTCACTTCGCCGTTCGGATACTGATCCAGATACTCTTGAATGAACCGCGCCAAACGGGCCGCGCCCAGGCGAGCAATCGGCTGAACGGTCTGATCGATGATCGGATTGAACGTCAGCGACCAGGTCAGACGTGCCACCTCACCGCGGTACCCGGCCCGGGCCAACCCCTCACGTAACCCGGCATCCCCCAGGTCCACGTTCGCTACGCCCGGGCAATAGAAGGTGATACCGTACCGCGCGTTAGGCCCGAACGAGCGCGCGCAGCCGGTAAGCCCAAGGCACGCGAGGACCAGCGCCATACTCCAACCTCTCATGCGCGTCGCCTGGGGCTCAGGCGGCTCTCCGCCGGCCCGGTCCGGCCCCGAGACTAGTCCCGACCATCGGCCGTGCCGGCGCGGAAGCCTGGGATCCGGATGTTTTCCTGCGGCTTCTCGTCCGGATGTACGGCGAACACTTCGACCCGCGATATGTCCTCGAAGGGCACCACCACGACGTACGCCCCCACCTGATAATTCTCGTCCACCGGCGTACACTCGAAGGCCAGGGCGCTGCTGATTCCAATGTCCGCCATCTCCTTCATCTCGTAACTCAGCCCGTCCTTGAGGTACAGGATCACGCGGGTTTCGAGGGCGTCCTTGTATTTCTGGAATTCCGGATCGCCGTCGGCCTGCCGGCTACGCGCCAGCTCGGGAAACTTCCGGGCGGCGCAACGCCACTTGGCTTCCTCGATCTGCCGACGCAACCCGTCGCCATGAAACCAGTCATAATTGAACATGAACGTACTCCGCGTCGACATCGTGTCGTCGGCCGGTACAGGCCACCCGCGTGCGGTGCCCCAATTCCCCGGTATCATCGTCGAGAATGACCGCCGCCGCGAAAGCCCAACTCGCTAAGGAACTCGGCCGCCAGATCGGCTTCGACCTGGTTGGTATAACGCTGCCGGCACCAGCGGCCGGAGCCGCCTATTATAGGCGATGGCTCGCGGCCGGCTACGCGGGCACCATGCATTACCTCGCCCGAAACGTCCGATTCCGCGAGCACCCGGCCCTGCTGCTGCCGGGCGCGAGGTCCGTTATCTGCGTAGCCGTCAACTATAAGCGGAGCGATGGATACCAGCGCTCGCCTGCCACGCCGCCCAAACATCCCGCTGGCCCTATGGGCCGGATCGCGCAGTACGCCCGAGGGCGCGACTACCACCTCGTGCTGCACGACATGCTCACCCAGCTCGTCGAGCAATTACGCCTTCACCTTCGTGAAACATTCGAAGCCCGCTGCTTCGTGGATACCGGACCAGTCCTCGAACGCGAACTCGCCGCCGCCGCGGGATTGGGTTGGATCGGACGCAATACCTGCCTGATCAATGAAGAACTGGGGTCGTACTTGTTGCTCGGCGAAGCCATCACGACGCTCGAACTCGCTCCCGACTCGCCTGTCCCCGCGCGCTGCGGGACCTGCACACGCTGTTTGGAGAGGTGCCCGACGCGTGCGTTGGTCGCCCCCCACACGCTCGACGCGTCGCGCTGTATCGCATACTTGACGATCGAGCACCGCGCCGAAGTCCCTCCTGACCTTGGCCGGTCGTTCGGATCGTGGCTATTCGGCTGCGACGTATGCCAGCAGGTCTGCCCCTATAACGCCCGCGCACGGCTCGGCACGTGCTCCGAGCTCATGGAAGACCGCGTTCCCCCGTGGTTGCTGGTGGCTCCGTTGGTCGAACTGAGCTCCTCGCATTACCGTCGCCTCACCGGGCAAACGGCTCTCCGCCGCGCCACGTGCGCGATGTGGCGTCGAAACGCGCGCCTCGTGCTTAACAACGTGAAACAGACCCTCGGAAGTTTCGAGGCAACGCCATGACGCCCCAGCGCCCTCCGACCGCCATCTGAGAAGCGAGGCAGCAACCGTTCGCACAGTCTTGTCACATAAACACTTATGAGACAGTCGGACGTCGGAGAGGGAGGCCAAGTTCTTTATTGACATACGCATAATCGTGTTGTTAGAATCGACAGTGTGCTTCGGTGGAAACCGGGTAAGGGAATGAAGCGCCCCTATCTTGCTTCTTCCCGTTTCAGGGAGAGGATGAAAGCATGTGCGCGCAGACGCTCGCCGGGCTGGCAATGGTCGCTGCGTTGAGCTCCGCATTTTTGGGTGTAGCCGCGGACGACTTCAATCCGCCTCCGTGGCGAACTACGCCCCCGGGACTTGACAGCACGACCCATCAGGTCTGGGACTTCGCGACCAACGCAAACCCCGTCGCCGCCAACGTTGACAACAATCCCTTCGGAACGCCGATGGGAGCGGCGATCGGCGCGTTCCCGAAGACACGCTGGATCAACGGTGATCACGGTCACCAGGGCGTCTGGAAGATCGAGCCTGACGTTAATCAACCCGCGTATATGCAGCTAACCATTCCCAACGCGCCCGATCCCTTTGCGATTAAGGAAGTTCGTGTTCAAATGACATTCTCGGCGGCAAACGGGCTGTTCCCGCTGACCACGCTGATTCCGGCGCCTGCCGTTGCACCGACGAGCGTAGCTTTCCAGCAACTCGACCAGTACTACTATTACGCCTGTTTTGAGTACACGCTGACGCCGTCGGTGCCCGCCGAGGAAATTCGCTTCGCCCCCGCCGATTGCACCGTTTATCTCGACGCGATCATCGTTGACACGCGGGTTGTGCCTGAGCCAAGCGGGTTGTTGGTCCTCTTCGCGGTGTTTGTCGCAGGTCGGGCTTTTTGCCGCAATTGATATCGCACTATCAATAAGGCGCACAGAAACCTGTTTCACTTTGGCAACGCTACAGTTACGGTTTTCCTGTTGCTGCTCCTGCGTTAGTTCCTTTCACGCGGCAGTCAACAATCACAAAAAACTGTTGACCCTGCGCGACTAGGCACGTTACAATGACTGGCGATAAGTGGACTCTTGCGTGGGAGAGAAGTGCTCATTCGGGTGGGCCCTCTTCCGGCTAGGATTCTGGCTGGGGTAACGACGATGAAACGTTTTCTGCTGACCTTGATGGCGGCGGCCGCTGTGTTTTCCGCTGCACACGTTCAGGCTGAGGATTCCTATCCGCCACCGTGGCGAACGACGCCTCCCGGCGCGCCGCCCACAACGTATGAGCGATGGGAGTTCAACTCCTCGGCTGACCCGGCGACGGCGGATTGGTATGCGAACGCCTACGGAATCCCTGTGGCGGATATCGAAGGCGCGAACTGGCTTCCCTATTATCAGGGCGCTGTCGGCGTGTGGTACTTGGAGGGGTACATCGCACTCGACATTCCGAACCGTCCCATCCCCGACGAGCGCAAGGAAATTTGGCTCCAGATCACGTATTTGAATGACGCGAGCCAGGGCGGTGCTCCTTACCAAGCGCCCGAGATCGCCGTCGTTCCGGACGCGATCGGGAGCGAGTATCTTCTCGGGTACTACCCGGTTGGGGCTTTCTACTTGGCGGTCTACTCGATCACCATTGAGCCCAATCCGGACCAGGAGACGATCTACATCCTGCCGCGCGGGTGCAACGTGTGGATCGACGAGGTGGTCGTCGACACCCGGTGCATTCCTGAGCCCGCCAGCGCCGCTGTTCTCGCTTTGCTGGGACTCGTGATTCGACGACGCTGAAGGCGGCAGCGAGACGGGGGCAGGCATCACCGAGGGCAGACACCCGGGTGTCTGCCCTCTGCATTTGCGCGTGCCAGCGTTCGATCCGCTGGTCTTGGGCAGCGCCCTTCGCGCTGTGAACCAGTCGTGCAAATACCGGCCGAGAATCGCTCGAACGATCCAGTTTGCCCGTGCCATAAGGGCGTTGCAGGCTTTCGGTACTTTACCCCCCAAGAAGGTCCTATAAAACGCAGTTCATAATGGCGGATCAGTGGTTTCAAATCTGACACACAGAAACCGATTTTTTGCGCGGCGCGAGCAGATTTTTGTTGCCTTGTCCGAAGCACAGCATTAGAATACGTTGAGAGGTTAACCAAGGGAGAGAAGCGCCCAAGGTGGGGCGATCTCCGAGATTTCTAGTTGGGGATGAGAGATGAGCACGTTCAAAACGCTGACCTTGTGGCTGGCGATCGGTAGCCTTGTGACGGCCGCCGTGGCGGATGACCTGTACCCCCCGCCCTGGCGCGGCCTGCCGGGGTCAACCTACCAGGAGTGGGAGTTCAGCACGAACGCGAATCCGTCCGCGCCGACCTATGTGAACAACCCGTACGGGACGCCTAGCGCGATGGTCTTGGGGAACTTCCCGTACACGCGCTGGAAGAACACCGACTACGGGCACCAGGGGGTCTGGCAGTTCGAGGACTTCATGGTCTTCATGCTGCCCAACGCCGACGTCCAGAATCCGTTCAAGTTGATCTGGGTTCAGGTTACGTACTCCGCCGACGGCGGCGCCGACCCGATGTTGTTCACGATTCCGCCGGACATTGGGACGGTGGAGATGGTCAACAAGACGCAGGTCGACAACTATTACTGGCACGGCACGTACCTGCTGACCATCGAGCCGAACCCGACTTCCGAGCAACTCTGGCTTGAGCCGCGTGATTGCACGATCTACGTTGATCAGGTGGTCATCGACACGATCTGCATCCCCGAGCCTTCGGTTTTCGCGCTGATGGCCGTGGGCGGTTTGTTGACCCTGCGACGCCGTTAGGCATCGGCCAGGCACTGAGGAAAAGCAGAGGGTCGCCGAATGCCGGCGACCCTTTTTCTTTTGCGCCGATCCGGCCATGCTCACCCGTGCGACTCCCCTCCGACAGCCAGTCCAGGCGGAACCGGCCCTGTTGCATCGAAGAAACGCAGTTGCCGGCGCTCGAACAGGTCTTTCTGAAACGCCGAGTCGATCGGGATCGGATATTCGCCCGTGAAACAGGCGTGGCAAAAATCGCCGTTCGGCGTCCGGGTGGCGGCAAGCATTCCGTCCAGTGAGAGATACGCGAGCGAGTCGACGCCCAGGTAGTCACGAATTTCTTCGACGGAGCGTCCGTGGGCGATCAGTTCTTCGCGACTCGGGAAGTCGATCCCGTAGTAGCACGGATGCCGAATCGGCGGGCTGGCGACGCGCAGGTGGATCTCCTTGGCGCCCGCATCGCGTAGCGACTGCATCTTGCCCCGCGTCGTCGTGCCACGCACGACGGAATCCTCGACCACGACCAGCCGCCGGCCGGCAACGCTCCCGCGGATGGGGTTCAGTTTCAACTTCACTGTGAGGTCACGGATCGTCTGCGTTGGCTGAATGAACGACCGGCCTACGTAGTGATTCGTCGTGAAGCCGCGGCCGATCGGAATGCCCGACTCATCGTGGTAGCCCAAGGCGGCACAGCGAGCACAGTTCGGCACGGCGACCACCAGGTCCGCATCCGCCGGAGCCTCCCGCGCCAGAGCACGCCCCATTGCCACCCGCACCAAGTGTACGCTGTCCCCGAAGATCTGGCTCGATGGGTCCGCAAAGTACACGAACTCGAAGATACAGTGTGCCCGGCGAACCGTCTGCGGGGTGACAAACCTCCGCGACGCCAACCCGCTCCGGGTCAGCGTGACAATCTCGCCGGGTTCGACATCACGCACGTACGCCGCGTCGATGATGTCCAGCGCGCACGTTTCGCTCGCCACGACCCAGGCATCGCCGAGCCGTCCCAGGCACAGCGGACGGTTGCCCGACGGGTCGCGCACGGCTTCCACACGATCCGGGTACAGCAGCAGGAAGCAGTACGAACCGCACAGCCGCCGCAGAACGGCGGCCAGAGGGTCTGGCGTTTCCCCGAACCGACGGTCGGCGAGCATGTGCAGGACGACCTCGGTGTCGGAGGTGGTCACAAAGATATGCCCTTGCGCCTCGTACTCGGCCCGAAGCTGAGCAGCGTTCACGAGGTTCCCGTTGTGCGCGATGGCCACCTGGCCGATGGAGCATGTCACGAGCAGCGGCTGGACATTGGACTCGCTGCACGACCCCGTGGTGGAATAGCGCACGTGTCCGATCGCCAACGGATTCCGGATTTCCGCCAGCTCGCGTTGTGAGACCGCGTCGGTCACCAGCCCCAGCCCGGCCCGAATGGCAATCCGTTGCCCGTCCGCGGTGCAGATGCCGGCCGACTCCTGACCACGATGCTGCTGCGCATAGAGCCCAAGGTACGTCAACTCTGCCGCATCCGGATGGTTGACGATCGCGAACAGTCCGCAATGGTGACGCAACGATGCGGTCATGACTTTCATGGCACTGGCGGCACGCTGTCACTGGCCAAGTTTGAAGACGACAGGATACCACGTCGTCTCGTCTGGCGGATAGCTGTCCAATGTCCGCCACGCGTGCCCGCCTGCGATTCGCACGCTACCGCCCCCCTGTGACCTTGGCGACGGCGCGGCTCGCCAGGTGCCCGATTACCAGCACCGCCGCCACGGTCGCCGCCAACCCGCCAAACCAGACCCACCGCTGCTGAGGGTGCGCCGCAGTCACCTGTTGGAGCCCGACCGCGAAGAAAACGGCGGCCGCGGTGCGGGGCGTGATCCCGATCAGCGTGCCAACGATGTACGCGACAGGATGCACCCGTGTCGCCGCCAGCACGAGGTTGGTCAGTGCGAACGGAGTCAAAGCGGCCCGGATAAGAACCACGATTAGCAGGCAACGCCAGAAGCTGCCACCCAGCAGTGCCTCGTAGACGGCACGCCAGGTTGGTTTTTCGGCGATCAGCCGCAGAACCCGGTCCCCGGTCGCTCGTAGCCCGATCACATAGCCGAGCGTAGCAGCGCCGATAACTCCGCCGACAGCAGACGGCAGACCCACGATCAATCCGAACGCCCAGCCGCCCAAAGCCGCCTGAAGATGCGTGGGCAGAATCGCCAGTCCTGCCGACAGCACGAAGCCGGCCACGTAGATGGCCACGCCGACCCCGTCGAGGCTCCTGAGCCACGGACCGACGAGATTGAAGGTGAAGGCTAGCGACACGGCGCCGAGCGTGGGAAGCGTAGCTGCCACAATCGCCAGCGGCCCCCCGGGTCCGAGCCGGCGCAGAACCTCTTTGGCGCGTCGCCAGAGGTCACCCATGGTCGGCGATGGGTCGGTCGGAATCCGCGCTCCAGACTTCATGCGAATCTTCGTCAGCAAGTAAGGTCGCGGCATCGTACCACAGCGGCTCGCCCCCGGCACAGCCCGCGCCTTCCAGCCACCTCCGCGGCCGATTCCGGTACACTGTCGCGGCGCTGAAGGACGCGGCACGAGAACCGGGAGAAAGATGTGAAAGGTGCAGTAATCACGGTCTTTGGCAGCTCCACCGTAACTCCGTCCGAGCCCGCGTATCAGACAGCCTACGAGCTGGGACGCGCCGTCGCGCAGGCCGGCTGGACGCTCTGCAACGGCGGCTACGGCGGAAGCATGGAAGCCGCTGCCAAGGGGGCCGTTGAAGCCGGCGGCCACACGATCGGCGTGACGTGCCACGCGCTCGGACGGGCCGGACCGAACCGTTACATTCGTCAAGAGGTCCCCACTTTCGACTTGCTGGCACGACTGAACACACTTGTTCGCCTTGGTCAAGCGTACGTCGTCCTGCCGGGCGGCACGGGCACTTTGCTGGAGCTGTCGCTCGTATGGGAGCTGCTCAACAAGGGGCTGCTACGCCGACGGCCGGCACCGATCGTGCTTGGAGACTTCTGGACACCGCTCGAAGAGCTGATCCGTCGGGTGCAACCCGATGCGCTGCCACTAACGGTGGCCCGCGACGCGTGCGAGGCGGTCGCGCTGCTGCGGAGCGCTCTGATAGCTGACCGAGCTGCCACCGGTGCGGCCGATCGGCCGCTGTGCCCCGACTGAACTTGACGCCGCGCGCCATCGCGGACTACCATGCGGCCCGGTCGGATCGTTGGCGCACATGATTGTCGATTCTCACACACAGATCTGGAGCTCGCCGGCGCAGCTGGGACGGGCGGCGTCGGTGGTGCGCGGGCTGCGCGCCGACGAAACACATCACTTGGCGGCGGCGGAACCCGTCGATAAGGCCATCGTGCTGGCTTTCAAGAGCCGCTACCTGGAGGCCGAGATTCCGAACCGCTACGTGGCGGACTACGTGCGGCGGAACGCGGGCAAGATGATCGGGTTTGCGGGGATCGACCCCACCGACCGGGCGTGGCGTGCGGAACTGCGCATCGCACACGAAGACCTGCATCTGAAAGGCGTGATTCTCTCGCCCAGCATGCAGAACTTTCACCCGTGCGACACGCGCGCCATGGAGCTTTACGAGGAATGCGCGCGCCGCGGCCTGCCCGTGCTGTTCGAGCAGAATCTGCGACATCCGGAAGCGAAGATGGCCTTCGCGCAGCCGATGTTGTTGGACGAGGTGGCCCAGGAGTTCCCGGAACTGCGGATTGTGATCTCCCGGCTCGGGCATCCGTGGGTGGACCAGACTGTCGTTTTGCTGAGCAAGCACCGCAACGTGTACGCCAACGTCGCCGGGCTGCTTGCCCAGCCCTGGCTGAGCTACACCGCCCTGCTGGCCGCCTACGAACATGGGGTGATGGACAAGCTGCTGTTCGGCAGCGGCTTCCCACACCGCAACCCGGCCGCCTGCATCGAAGCGCTGTACACCGTGAATCAGATCAGTCACGCCAGCAACCTGACACCGATCCCTCGGGAGCTGTTGCGCGGGATCGTCGAGCGGGACGCACTGACGCTGCTGGGAATCGGCCGGCCCGCAAGCACTGCCCAAGAGCCCGGCCCGCGGATCTTCCCGGATGAGGAGTAGGACGGTCGCCGTCGTTCTGTTCGCCGCCTGCGCAGCGCTGATCGGCAGTGCCGGCTGCTATTCTTCCTCTGCCACCCTGACCTTCATATCCTACGCCGACCCGTACTTTCCCGAGCGCACCACCTTGACGTTCCAGGACTGCGCCTACCGGATCGATCCAGGTGGCGACATCCATATCGCGGCTCGCCGAGACACAACCACCGATCGGGAACGTCTCGCCGTTCGCGAGTTCCTGCACGTCCACCTGTACTGGAAGCCGCACCCCGGCAAGACGCCCGCGGATCCGACCATGGCCGACGCCGTGATCCGATACGTGATCGCAACTCCGGAGGGCACGGCGCTCTACACGGGAACGGGCTTCGCGTTTCCTCGCACGCGGCCCGGCCGGCAACTCGAGGTCGCCCTGGAGTCCGGGCGGCTGCACCTCGTTTCGACGACCGGCACACTGACTGACGCGCTCGGCGAAACCCGTGTCAGCGGCCGTCTCGCCGCCCGGCGCGACCCGGGACTGGCCGCCCGCTTCACTCACGAGCTGGAGGTCATCGCGGCGCGGTAGGTGCACGGCGCCGCGGCGATCGGCTCCGCTCATCGCACCCGCGGTTTACTCACGAACGGATTATCTGCCAGGAAAAAGCGTAGCAGCAGGTCCTGGGCGCTGCTCACGCCAACGCGACGGGCCGCAACGATTTGCGGCTTGTTCTGCCGCTGCCGAGGCGCCGGCGCGTGTTCCGCCAATGGCTCGCACGCGGCCAGGACCCAATCGTCGGGAGCGTCGGTGATCCACAGGACTTCGCCGCGCGTCAAATCCCAACCATCCAAAGACCGGTCGATCGCGAAGGCCTCGCACAAGCGGGCCGGGCCGCGCGCCAGGTCGCGCGGCGTGATTTCCTTGGCCGCACTTACACAGCCGCGACGCGTGCGCGTCGCACTCTTTCCCTGTGAACGCAACGCGGCCCTGCTATCTGAGAGCCGCCGACACCGCCGGCGATGCATCAGGTCGAGCCCAACCAGCGGTTCTACCGCGCGAATCAGAACCGCGCTGGGCACCCCAGGCGGCTCGGTGACCGCGTTGAGACACCAGCGCGAGTGGATTGCGTAAACGTATGCATGGCCCGGCGGACCGAACATGGTCGCGTTCCGCTTGGTCAGGCCGCGAAAAGCGTGGTTCGCGGGATCGTCGCGCGCCAGGTATGCCTCCACCTCGACAACGCGACCGACCGTCAGTCCCTCGTCAGTGTCGCGAACCAGGCAGAGCCCCAGCAGGTCGCGCGCCACGCGCAGCACATCGCGATCGTAGAACGTGCGCGGAACCGGCCGCAGAATCGCCTTGTCATGATCGCGGGTCATCGCCGCCCGTTCCACACGTTGCGCGAGTCCCAGCGGCGGCAATCATATCGGGACCGAAGCACGTTGATACACGCCCGGGCCGGCCGGATCCGATTTGCGGGTGGTGCTAAACGCGGATGGCGCTGAAAGCGACGCAGACGCACAGCATGCGGCCCAAGAACGCGACCGCCGGCCGAAACGAACTTATCGTGTTTCAGAACCGCATCACGCGGTGGGGTGGCGGAGTGCCAGAAGGGCAGCAGACACAGCACAAAGAATCCGGGTGCGAGGGTGTTGAAGAAACCGGCAAACCGATCTATGCTGAAGAGGCGCGATTGGGGATTAGTGTAACGGTAGCACGACTGACTCTGGATCAGTTAGTCCAGGTTCGAATCCTGGATCCCCAGGTTGACAGGGCGTCGAATTGATGCTAAAGTGGAGTAGTTGCTGAGCTGACACCGTGCTCAGTACAACTGGAAGGGTGAAGGTAATAACGGACACTTGAGTATATCCGAGCCCCGGGCCGGACCGCGTCGGCGTACGTGTCCCCCCCCGCACGTCCCGACCGCCGGCCCACTTTATTGCGCGCTCTGATGAACCCCCCTAGCTGTCCGATTGCTTGCGGACCGGCGACATGACGGCGACTCGTCACTACCCCAGCCAACGTTCGGCACAGTATTTCGTCCTATAATCCCAGCACAATTCAACGCCTGCCACGCGCCGGATGACCTTTCCGTCCGTTCCACACTCATTCAAGGAAGGCCGCTCACGAGCCCGGAGCCTTTGGGCCCAGTGTGCGGTAATCGCCATTGCGACGCGTAATCTCGAGCGCGTCCAGGCGCTCCACAATCGGCACCACGTACTTGCGCGACGAATTCAGTAACGTCCGAATGTCGGCTACGGTCAGCGGCCCACGCTCTCGGATCGCATCCGCCACTCGTCGCGTCAGCTCCGTCCATCGGCTTGCGTGCAACCACAGACCATCCGCCACGCGAACCAGTTCACCCCGCACGACCGCCAGATCGATCAGCTCGCGCACCCGCTTTTCATTCCGCGGCGTGCGACAGCGCAGTGCCTCGACGCCCGGCGGTTGGAAGCCACCGTCTTCGAACTCCGCAAGGATCTGCCCAAGCAAGGTCTGATCCTCGGGCGACAGCGTGGGCGTCTTCCCGGCAGGGGCGATGTGATCGTGGGCGAGCACGACCCGCCCGCGCTCCAGATACCACTCCGCCAGCAGCGGGCGCAGCCGCGCGGGGCAGGCCGCCGGCACCCAACCGGGCCACTCAGCGCGCGGCACGCCGGGCTGCCGCGGATTGTCCTGCACAAACTGTGTGAGCCGGCGTAACAGATCGGCGCCGAGGGCCTCCAGGTGCGAATTGTGTATATACAGGCGCGATGAAGCCGCCTCGAACATGCGGATCTTGCCCGCACCCATCAGCCGACGGCAGCCTTCGGACGCCGCTTCGGCGTCGTCCAGGCCCGCCAGCACGGCCAGACGTTTCTCGTCCACCGGCTGCCACTCGGCCGCGCGGATCGTCTCCTCCAGGCGTTCCAAGGGGCCGCCGTCTCGCAGCACGCACAGGCCCGCGACGTGCGCGGGTCGGCGCGCGGTCCAGGGCCGCGCTACCGGCCGCAGCACGCGCCCGCCGCCGAGTGTGCGCAGGCCAGGCTCATCCCGCAGAATAAAACGCTGCCCCCACGCGGCGACGATGGCCTCTGCGACCCGCAACTGCGCGAACACCCCCTGCACAACGTCCGCTTCGGGCTTCTCCAGCAGCCGCAGCTCGGCCAGCACCTCGCTGGTGGCGATGTGCAGACGCAGGCGCAACTCCTGTCGGCGCACCTTCCCCGGCATGCGCAGGCGGGCGATCCACACATCCAGATAGCGGGCCGGTTGCAGGTACCCCGGCGTCGCCAGCGTGCAGCCGCGCTGTACCTCTTCCGGGGCCACGCCAACCAGATTCACCGCCAGCCGCATGCGTCCGGTCGCCGCCTCCCGTACGCTGTGATGGGATTGCAGATCGCGTACACGAACCCGCTTGCCTGGGGGCCACAGCTCGAGCTCATCGTCCCGGGCCACCGCGCCATGCACCACGGAGCCCGTCACTACCGTCCCGCGCCCCGCAACGACAAAGGCCCGGTCGATGGGCAGCCAGAACCAGCGCCGCGTATCGCGGCCACGACTTTGCTCCCGCGTCAACGCGGCCAGCAGGCGGCGCAGCTCGTCCAGACCGCGCCCCGTCTCCGCGGACGTACGCACCACGGCAACGGTCTTGAGCCCGAGGTCGTCCAGCAGCGTGCGAACCTCTTCTTCCACCTGGTCGGCCCATTCGTCGTCGACCAGGTCCATCTTGGTGATTACGGCGACACAACGCTCCACCCCCAGAAGACTCAAGACCTCGGCGTGCTCACGGGTCTGCGGCATCACGGAGTCGTCCGCGGCCACCACGAGCAGGGCCACATCCACGCCGGTGGCGCCGGCGAGCATGTTGCGGATGAACCGTTCGTGCCCCGGCACGTCGACAAACCAGACGTCGCACCCGTCAATCGTCGCGTGCGCGAACCCCAGATCAATCGTCATGCCGCGGGCCTTCTCCTCGGGCAAACGATCTGGGTCCGTGCCGGTCAACGCATAGACGAGGCGGCTCTTGCCGTGGTCGATGTGCCCCGCGGTACCGACAATCAGTCCAGCCGACTCCGCCATCCGCGCCATTCTATCGGTCCCCCGGCCGTTCCGTCCGCCCTCGATGCCGCGACAGCGGGCTCGAAGCGGGCAGGCGGACCAGGCGGCCGTGCCACCGGCTGATTTGGGGCGCCGTTTTGTTCGATGAAGGACGCGGGCGCGTAGCGGTCGCCTGGAGGCAGCGCATGGACCCCCTGGAAATCGGCCATGTTATCGGAGTCGACGGAGACACGGTCGACGTGCAGATCAGCGTCGCCGACCTGCACATCGAGCACCGCGGCCACGTATACCGCGTCGGACGCCTCGGAACATACGTCACGTTCCCGATGCACCGCTGTACGCTGATTGGGTACGTGACCCGCGTCGGGTTTCATGGCGAACTGGAACCGGGCCCCAACCCCGACCAGCCCCGCTACATCCTGCTGCGTGCCCAGCTCATCGGCACCGTCACCGGGGACAAATTCAACCGGGGCGTCAGCGAATACCCCACGATCGGCGACCCCGTGCGCCTCGGCGTCGAGGACGACTTCCGTGTCATTTTCGGCACCTTCGACGAACGCGCCGTCCGTGAGGGCAACCGGCGGGCGTTTTCGCTCGGACGCTTCGCGGTCGATCCCAGTTTCGAAGTCCGCGCGCTGGGCAAGGAATTCTTCGCCAAGCACGTCGCGGTCATGGGCAACAGCGGGTCCGGCAAGAGCGTCACGACCGCCAAAATCCTGTACGAGGCCCTTCAGCTCCCCCACACGCAGATCGTGCTGTTCGACCTGCACGGCGAGTACCGGGCCGCCTTCAGCGATGACCGCGGCGAGCCGCTGCCGAACGTAACCTGCCTGTCCGACCGGAACCTCGTCGTCCCGTACTGGATGCTGCGCTACGAGGAATTCGAGCAGCTCTTCGTGGACACGAACAACCCGCAGAACGTCAACGCCCAGAAGGTCTTTCTCCGCGCGGCACTGGAAAAGCTGAAGCTGCCGGCTGCCCGCGAACTCGGGCTACTGGCCGAATACACCATCGACACGCCGCTGTACTACTCGGTCGAGCAGCTGCTTACCTACGCGCAGAACATGAACGAGGCGCGGTTCGTGCTGAACACAGAGAATTACGCCTTCGCGCGCTTGCCATTCCGTCAACTCCCCCCAGAAGAGCAGGAGCAAATGCTGCTGACGCGCCGTATGGAGTTCAACCGCGGCAACGCCGAAGGGGAGGTGCCCCACGCCACGTACTACGGTCGCCTGCTCGGACTGATCAACCTGCTGGAAACCCGGCTGGCCGATCGCCGCTACGACTTCCTGCTGCGCCCGTTCGAACAGGCCGCGCGCAACCCCGACTTGGCGGAGTACTTCCGGCCCGACGCGCCGGCGGCGGAGCTGAGTCGCGCCAGCGCCGCGGTCATCCGGCAAATGCTCGGCCGGCTGGGCCAGCGCCGGAACCTGACCATCGTGGATCTTTCCGGTCTGCCGTTCGAAGTGCTCGATGTCACCATCGCGGTCCTGACCCGCACGCTGTTCGAGTTCAATTTCTGGGCGCCGCCGCAGACACGCCAGCCCGTGGTGCTCGTGTTCGAGGAGGCCCACAACTACCTGCCGCGCGTGGACCGCGCCGAGCGCATGTTCGCCCGGGAGGCGGTCGAGAAAATCGCGAAGGAAGGCCGCAAATACGGCGTCTCCGCGATGGTTGTTACGCAGCGCCCCAGCGAGATTTCGGAGACCATCCTCAGTCAGTGCAACTCGATGGTGCTGATGCGCATGAACAACCCCGACGACCAGGATTACGTGGCGCGGGTCGTCAGCGACCAGTTCCGCAGCCTCATCGGTCTGTTGCCGAGCCTGAGACCGGGTGAGGGGTTCGTCATCGGAGACGCCGTCCTGATGCCCATGCGGACGCTCATCGACCTGCCGCCGCGGCTGCCGCGCAGCGGCGACGTCGACTTCTTCCAGCGCTGGTGCGACGGAACGCCCGACAACGACGTGGAGACGATCCTCGAACGCTGGTGGCGACAGGACCGGACCTGTGCGAACCGCGGCAGCACGCCCGAGCACGGTCCGGCATCAACGTCACCGACCGCCGCTCCCTCGCCGTCCGCGGCGACGAGCAACCCGTCGCCCGCGCAGCAACGGCTTGCCGAACTTGCCGCCCAGCTTGCAGGGCGCGGGTAGAGCGCAGCCAACCGGGCATCGCCAGCACTCACGCGCCGCGGCCGCGCGCGTCCGTGGGACCGAACGCGACCTTGCGCACCGGATCCCACTGCCATCCCGCACCCCACGCCCCGATCGGCCTTTTTCGCCAGCCGCGATCAATCCGCTCCTGTAACCGCTGCCACGCTGGCACGCCACTGACGGCGTCCGGGCGCTCGGCACAACAGGCCCCCGCCCCAACCGCCGCCGTCATCACCTCTTCCGGCGGCAGTCCGTGCAGGAGCCCTGCCCAGAAAGCCCGCGATCGTAGCGTCGCCGCAGCCCGTTGTACCGGCGACTTCGACCTCGAAGCATGGCGACAAGAGCTCGCGACCGCGCCAGTCCGGAATCCGGCGCCCCGCCGCCGGCTCCAAAGCTCGGAGCCTCTGATCATCCTCGGTCGTGCGGACATATAGTCCGTGCGCGCCCAGCTTCAAGCCGACAACCGCGGCGCCAAGCGCCAGCAGCCGTGCGGACAAGTCGGACAGCAATACCCCGTCGCACTGCGTCAGAAGTTCACCACGCCCTGAAAGACGCTCGAAGCGCTCGCGGTCCAGCATGTACAGCGTCTCTTCTAGACTGGGCAGAAAAACGTCCACGTGCGGCAACGTGCGCGCCAAGATGCTCTGCCAGTCCACTTGCCCCGAGGCACTGCCCGGATCCGGCATGGCCATGTCCAGGGAGGTGGTCAAGCCACGCTGCCGAGCAGCCCGAAACAGAGCTTCCAGCTCCCCGCCGCCCGCCGTGTAGAAACGTCGCATGATAGGCGGGTATCCGAAGTGAAAAAGCCGGCCCCCCGCCAATTCGTCCCAGGGCACATCGGCTGCCGAGAATGTGTCGTTGACGCCGGGACAGTGCAGAAACATGCGATCCAGGCCCGGGATGCTGATGACGAGGGTGTACGAACTCGCTTCTCCGCGGGCAATGAGCATACCGTCCGCCAGCGGCGGCGCGTGTCGCCGTATGAGTTGCAAAATCGCTTCGCCGAACAGATCGTCGCCGACGCGGCCCAGCAGACGCGTGGGAATGCCCAGCCGGTACAGGGCCAGTCCGGTGTTGGACACGGCCCCGCCGGTCGAGAGGACGGCCGGTCCTACTTCGATCAGGCGCCCGGGGACGAGCAGCTCCGCCAAATTGTCAGGACGACGTTCAAAAGCAGGAATGATGTCGAGGCAGATGTGTCCGGCCACGACGGCCACCGGACTGTCGATGGGCATCCCGCATCCTCCGTGCTCACGCCCGCCCCGACCCCACGTCGAGCGGCGACGCCGGAAATTCTACCGTCGCGGCGTGTTTTGGCTCGTGTGGTCGGTCCGCGATTGACGCTTCGACAGGGGATCGTAGACTACTGCCCAGCATGCGACGGGTCCGCCGACCCTCACTTCCCGAGGTCCACGCGAGCGTGGCGGTCGAAGGCCGCCCGGGGTTCTGGCGGCGCCTGCTGACCTTCACCGGCCCCGCCTTCGTGGTGGCCGTCGGCTACATGGACCCAGGAAACTGGGCCACCGACATCGCCGCCGGCGCACGCTACGGATACCGGCTGATCTGGGTCATCTTGCTCTCCAATTTGATGGCCATTCTGCTCCAGACGCTGGCGGCGCGCCTGGGGCTGGTCACGCGGCGCGACCTGGCGCAGGCCTGTCGCGACCATTATCCGCTCCCGATCACCTGGGTACTGTGGATCGTGTGCGAAATCGCGATCGCCGCGTGCGATCTGGCGGAACTGCTGGGAGCAGCCATTGCGCTGAAACTGTTGTTCGGCATTCCCATCCTGTGGGGCGTGCTCATCACCACGTTGGACGTGCTGCTGCTTCTGACCTTGCAATCCTATGGGATCCGCAAGATCGAGGCCCTGATCGTCAGCATGGTCGCCACCATCGGCGTGTGCTTTGCCGTCGAGCTGGTCCTGTCGCGTCCACACCTGCCATCGGTCGCAAGCGGACTGTTGCCACACCCTATAACCGGCGGCGAGCTGTTCATCGCCATCGGCATCCTGGGCGCGACCGTCATGCCGCACAACCTCTATTTGCATTCCGCGCTGGTGCAATCGCGCGCCGTCGCTTTCAGCGAGGCCGGCATACGGGACGGGGCTCGCTTCAACCTGCTGGATTCGGTTGTAGCCCTCAACGGCGCCTTCCTCGTCAACAGCGCGATTCTGATCCTGGCCGCATCCACGTTTCACCAGGCCGGACATCACGACGTCGTCTCGCTACAGGACGCACACGCGCTGCTGGAACCGCTGCTGGGCACCGTCGTGGCACCCATACTGTTCGCCGTCGCCCTGCTGGCCGCGGGACAGTCCTCCACGATTACCGGGACCATGGCCGGGCAAATCGTCATGGAGGGCTTCGTGGCCCTGCGTGTGCGCCCGTGGCTGCGCCGGCTCATCACGCGGCTGGTCGCCGTCGTTCCCGCCGCCGCCGCCGTGTACTTTCTGGGCGAGCGCGCGGCGGACGAACTGCTGATTCTGTCGCAGGTCATCCTCTCTCTGCAGCTCCCCTTCGCGATTGTGCCCCTGATCCACTTCACCAGCGATCGTCGCAAAATGGGGCTGTTCGCGAACCCACTCTGGGTACGCGCGCTGGCCTGGCTCGCCGCGATCGTCATCATCGGCCTGAACATCCAGCTCGTGCTGGAAACGATCCGCGATGGACTGGCCGCGGGCAGTGCAGTCGTGCGATACCTGCTCCTGCCGGCTGCCTGCTTCCTTACTCCACTGCTGATCTGGATGACGTGTGAGCCGCTGTATCGCGGATGGCGGGAACGCCGCCGCATGTACGTGCCGACGCCCGACATCCCCGGCCTGGACGCCACCCTCCCGCAGCACTACCGCCGAATCGCGCTGGCCCTCGAAGCCAGCCCGCGGGACGCGGACATTCTGGCAGGCGTCGTTCCGCTGGCGCGTGCGGCGGGCGCCGAAGTGATCCTGATCCACGTGGTCGAGAGCGCCACGGCCCGGTACCTCGGCTTGGGCGTGGACGACGAAGAAGCCCGCCACGACGCGGACTATCTCGAACGCGTGGCCCGAAAACTGCGCGACGCGGGCATCCCGTGCGAAGCGCGGCTCGGTGCCGGCGATCCCGCGGAGGAAATCGCCCGCATTGCTGCCCAGGAACGTGCCGACCTGATCGTGGCCGGCGGGCATGGACACCGCTGGCTGGGCGACCTGTTCCATGGAGCCACCGTGAACGACCTGCGGCACCTCTCGGACATCCCGGTGCTCACCATCCGTGCCTCGACGCGGCGGAGCGCGGCCGCCCGCGGCGCACCGGTCACTGGCGCTGAGTCCTCCGGTTGACTTCGCGCGCGGACCCGCAACAATCCAGTTGGCTTCAAGAACCGGCCGTCGCGGGTGCACGTTCCGCGCAGAAACTCCTGTGCGCAGTCGAGGAGTTCGCTAAGCGCTTATAACCCGACAGACCCCCGCGAAAGCGAGGAGCAAGGCAGCGTATGAGTATTGGCGGCCCAGCAGCTTCCTCGAACCGGCTCTCCCATGCCACTTCCCCGTATCTGCGGCAGCACGCCCACCAGCCCGTCGACTGGTACCCCTGGGGCCCCGAGGCGCTAGACCGGGCGCGCCGCGAGCATAAACCGATTTTCCTCAGCATCGGCTACGCCGCGTGCCACTGGTGCCACGTAATGGCCCGAGAGAGCTTTGATAATCCGGACATCGCGGCGTTGCTGAACCGGGAATTCGTGAACGTCAAGGTAGACCGCGAAGAGCGGCCGGACCTGGATGAAATCTACATGCAGGCGACGCTGATCCTGAACGAGGGACAGGGTGGCTGGCCCATGAGCGTGTGGCTGACGCCCGACCTTCAGCCCTTCTTTGCCGGCACCTATTTCCCGCCGTTGCCGCGGTACGGTCGTCCCGGCTTCCGGCAGTTGTGTGAGAAGATCGCCGACGCCTGGCGGCAGCATCAGGCGCAGATTGTCAGCCACGCGACGGAGCTGGCGGATGCGATCCGAAGAACGCTGGTGGCCCGCCGACCCGCCGGCGAAACGTTGTCCCTGGCCACGGTGGACGAAGCCGCAGAGCGACTGGCGGCCGCGTTCGACAAAACCAGCGGCGGACTCATCAGCGGCGGAACCAACAAGTTTCCGCCCAGCATGGCGATCGACCTCATGCTCCGTTCGGCGGTGCGCCGGGCGCCGGGCAGCGCCCGCCGGCTCCAGTTGCTTCAGCTTGTCGACCTGACCCTTACGCACATGGCTCAGGGGGGCATCTACGACCAACTCGGCGGCGGGTTCCACCGTTACAGCACGGATGTCGAATGGCATGTGCCGCACTTCGAGAAAATGCTGTACGATCAGGCGCTCGTCAGCCGCTGCTACCTTGACGCCTACCAAGTCACGGGCAACCCGCTGTACGCCCGCATCGCGCGCGAAACGCTCGATTATGTGCTGACGGACCTGACGGCCCCCACCGGCGGCTTCTACAGCTCGCGCGACGCCGACAGCGAAGGTGTCGAAGGTCGCTACTACGTCTGGACCCGGGCAGAAGTGCTCGAGGTGCTCGGCCCAGATTGCGGCGACAAGTTCTGCGCTTGCTTCGACATCAGCCCCAGCGGCAACTGGCAGGACCCGCACGATCCCGGCGCGGCGAAGAGCGTCCCGCGCCTGTTGCGCGACGAGGAATGCTGCGCGCGACTGTACGGCATCTCCGTGGAAGCGCTCCGCGAGCGGCTGGCTCATGCGCGGGAGAAGCTCCTGGCGGCTCGTGCACGCCGGCCGCCGCCTCCGCTGGACGACAAGATTCTCTGCGAGTGGAACGGGCTGATGATTTCCAGTCTGGCCCGGGCCGCTGGCGTGCTGGACGAACCGCGGTACGTCGAAGCCGCGCGGCGGGCCGCGGACTATCTGCTCACAAGGCACTGGCGGAACGGGCGGTTGGTGCGGGCGAGCCGCGGGGACCAGGTGACCGATACCGCCTTTTTGACCGATTACGCCTGCCTCTGCGAAGGGCTGATCGACCTGTACGAAGCCACCTTCGAGCGCCGCTGGCTGGAAAAAGCGGCTCATCTCAATCAACTGGCGCTGGACCTGTTCTGGGACCCGCAGGAAGGCGGGTTTTTCTTCACTGCCCGCGACCATGAACCGCTCATCGCACGCAGCCGTGACGTCCGCGACAACGCCACCCCGTCCGGCAACTCCGTTCAGCTCATGAACCTGCTGCGACTGTCCGTGCTGCTGGGTGATGCCGGACTGCGCGAACGGGCCGAACGCATGATGCAGACATTCGCCGCCGACGTACTCCAGTCACCCTGGTCCGCGGAGCGCTTTCTGGCCGGCGTGGATTTCGCGTGCGCCGGGCCGCTCGAAATCGCAATCATCGGCAATCCGACCGATCCGCAGACGCAAGCCCTGCTGCGACAGGTCCGACACACCTACCTGCCCAACCGGGTGCTCGTGCTCTGCAACCCCGACGACCCGGATCAGACGATTCCGTCGCCGCTGCTCGGCGGTCGCACGACCGTGGACAACCAGCCGACCGCCTATGTGTGTCGCGGCGGCGTCTGTCAGCGTCCGGCGACCACGCCCGAAGAGCTGGCCGCGCAACTTCCCACGCCCTGACAATCGCGTCACCGGCGCTTCTTGAGCCGCTCCACACGCACGTCCATCACTTTGCCGCCGCGGATGTCAAAGCGCCCCTGCAAGCCGGAGCCGTCCGGCAGCCAACAGGTTAACAGTCGGTGGGGTCTTTTCGGCTCCAGGCTCCACGTGCCCACGCCCGGCGCTTGCTGGAGCGCGTCCTCAAGCAACCAGCCCGGCAACCAGTCCTGAGCACTCATCTGCAATTGCTTGCCCCGCGCGGCCGCGAAAAATTCCTCGACGGTTTCGAACCGCTGTCGCTGCGCCACCGCCCGCGCATAGAAACTGGTCAACGTGGACAGCACTACTTCGGCATACAAGTCGGCGGTCGGGTTGTCCGGCAGCCCAAGCCAGTATTCCTCCCAGCGTTTCTGAAAGGACCGGACGTCAACGCCGAAATTCGCAACCCACGCCCGCTCCCACGGCGTTTGCCTGGCCACCGCCCGCAAGAAGCCCATCGTCGCCTGCTCGTACCGACCGCCGTCGCCGTGAGCCAGAAACTGCACCATGGACCAGGCCTGGTCGTAATTCTCTTCTCGCAACGCACGGTTCCACTGTGCCAGGCTCAGACACATCATCTCCGGCAGTGACAGAAAACGGTTCTGGCGAATGCCCTCCCGGACACGGGCCAGCCGCTCGGGCGGAATCAATCCCACGTAGAAGCGATCCCCGGTAAAGATTCCCTCGCCGAAATACTCGGCCATCCCTTCGTTGACCCAGATGGGCAATGACCGGCCGATCGCGGCATCGACGAACTGATGGAAACCCTCGTGCTGAACCGTACTCCAGGTCAGTTGCGGTCGCTCAGGGTGCGCGACCGCCATGAGCCGCGACCCCATGTACACGCCCGCGGTCCCCGGTACGCCGCCGCAATTGAGATAACCATGCATGTCCTTCAGGAGGTAGAAGGGCAGCCGCTCACGCACGGTTCTGGCGAACCCCTTCGTGCGCTGCACATATTCCTCTGCCATCAGCGTGATCCGCAGGGTCGCCTCGCGCACGCCATGCTCGTCCAAGTCGGTGTACAAGATGTAATACGGCGTCTCGTACCGCCGCAAATCCGGCGGGGCCGCCAGCGCGGATGCGGACAGTACCACTGCCAGCACAGCCCGCGCCACTCGCTGGCCCCGTCATGCACAGGCACGTCGCCGTCCCGCCCCTTTTTGCAGCGCTCATGCCCACCCCTTCCCGTCACTGTTCCGCCGCTTTGGCCAGAATCCGCTCCAGAACCGATGTATCGTCACCCAGTCGCCAGCGCGGCACGTACTTCTCGTTCACGAAGATGGTGGGGATGCCGTGTAGTCCCGCCGGCATACCGTAACGCAGCACCGGCAGCGCCTTGCCCGCCTGCCAGTCCTCCACAATGGCCGCCTGCACATCTTCTCGCTGCGTCGCCGCCAGCAGCGCGGCGTGGTCGAATCCCATCTCCGGTGCGGCCACACGTAGCGCCTCATCGGCCGCCCGCTGCATCGTCTGCAACGCTCGTTCCACGTCCAGCCCAACTTTGGCCGCCGCCTTCTTACGGTCCTCTTCCGACATCGTGTACAAGGCGCCACGCACCGCACCGACGTCCAGATTCGCTTCCGCAGCCGCCGCACGCAGACCCACCTCATGGTTCTCCATCAGCCACGCGTGCATTTTCCAGTAGGCTTCGTCTCCGCCGAGCCGGCCGGCCGCTTCGGCCACGCGCGCCGCCCAACACGCCAGAGGATGCCGCCGAAACGGAATCCCCGGATTGCAGTCGGCGTTGAAGGGAGCATGACGATAGGTGTATCTCAGCTTACCGGTCCGCGCGGCGTAGGCGCGAATGACGCGGTCCGCCTCGACGGTGCCGGGTTCCTGATAGTCGCCCCAGAGGACGACTCGCACGGGCGCATCCGCCGGCCCCAGCGTCCAGGACGTCTGGTCGGCCGGCAATTGTCGCACCGGCTCGTCCGCCCAGTCGGCGACGTACTTCTCGAAGGCCCGTGGCGGACGATCCCAGGCGGCCGTCCGGGGCGGCGGGTTCGTCGCGACGACCTCGTCCACCGTCCGGATCAATGCGTTCGGCTGATACCAGCCTTTGAGCTCCACTCCATTGATGAAAATCATCGGCGTGAAGAACAGGCCCAAGGCCTCGGCTTCATCGCAATCCTCCCTCACGCGCCGAAGCGTTTCCTCACTCGTCATCGTCCGCACAAATCCTGTCGGGTCATAGCCGAGCGACCGGATGCCGTCCTCCAATTCCTTGGTCGTCGTGAACGACCCCCGTCGTTCGAACAGCCAGTCGTGCATTTTCCAGAACCCCTCGTTGCCGTAGAGGATTCCGGCCGCTTCGGCCGCTCGCGCGGCCCAACAGGCGTTCGGATGAATCGTCCGCGGCGCGTAGGGGTTGCAGTCCTGGCAGAAGGGGAAGTGCTTCATCGAGACCGAGACGCTCTGGTGCTTTTGCAGAACCTGCTTGATCTGCCCCTCGATCTGCCGACAGTCCGGACACTGGAAGTCGGTGATCACCAGGATGCGAATCGCCGCCTCCTCCGGCCCCAGCCGCCAACGTCCCGTGAACGGCTTCGCGGCGGGCGCCGGGTCGGCCTGGCCCGAGGAAGGCTGCGTCTCCGTTATGGGCATGCTCGGCGGTGGCGCTGTGGCCGGCTGCTGGGCCGCCGGCGGAGATTCAGGTCGTGTAGCGGGGGCCGGTCGACCGGCTGGCTCTGCTTCGCGTGACCGACGGATGATCTCTGCCGTCGACTCGCTTCGCTCGCGTTCGCCTTTGCGCGCGACCTGGGTGCGGCGCCAGGCATCCGCGGCGCCCAAGGCGCCAGACGTAACCAGAAAGATCAAAGCTCCGGCCCCCAGCGCGGGCCCTAAACGTCGGGCGCGCACGCGGGTCAGCTCAGTTGTGATCCAGAAACCGAAGTTCCCGACATGCGCTGCGATGCAGTACGGACAGGGTAATCCCTTCTGCACGATGATGATGCAGAAGAACGCCGACCCGAGCGCCCCCAGCCGGACCACCTGTCGCAGCAGTCCCGGCAAGGCACCGCGCACGAGCAGCCATCCGACCAACGCTGCCAGGAAATACGCCAGCCCAACGAACGCAACGGGCCACTCGTAGTTCCCCAGCGGAATCTTGCCCCATGCGCTTCGCAACGCCTCATCGCACGCGCCGCCGGGGCCGCAACCCGGCACGGACAGTCCGCCCAAGTGCTTAAGAACCAATGCCGCGGAGGTCCCCACGGCCACCAACAAGAACGTCGTGCCGGCAACAATCGCCCAAGCCGGTACCCGCTGCACCACTGCCTTGGGCCGCGTGCTGCCGTTCCGGTGCGCCCCCTTCTTATCGCGCGCCTTCATGACTACTCCGCAGGCACAGAAAAGCGTTCCGTCACGAGCGGACGAGCGCCGCCACAACTCACGAAAGCATAACCGCATGTCCCCCCGAAGTTGAACCGGCCGCCCAGCCAGGCAAGCCGGCCTCCAAGGGCGCGGGCAGCGCCAGGCCGCGCAGGCCGATCGGCAAGCACCGACGCCCCCCTATCGACGGACTGCACCGGCCGCGCCCTTCGGCACGTAGGCGCATAATGGAGAGCACGGATGGTTCGGGTCGATCAGGCTGCTGATGGTCCACTTGCTGAACATGCTTTCGATGGTCGCAATCGCCTGATCCAGCCGTTCGTGCAGGGGGCACAACATGTCGCTGTGGGCTTCGAAATGAAACGGGCATTTGTGAATCCGCCGCAGCGGGTCCACAGCCTGTACCACCTGCCACATTGTCATCGCGTCAGGCGAGCGCGCCAGCCGAAAGCCCCCACCTAACCCGCGCTGCGAATGGAGCAGCCCCGCCCGGCTGAGCCCCTGGAGCACCTTGGCCAGATACCCGGCCGGAACGCGGGTCGCCTCCGCGATCTGCTGCGCCGTCAGCGGTTTCTCCGGATTCGCCGCAAGCCACACCACCGCCCGCAGCGCATATTCAGTAGTTTGGCTGATCATGTTCTCACTCCCTAGCGGACATTCGGCCCTACTTGTTTACATCCGATGATAGCCCCTCCCCACGCCCTGGCAACTTCGAAGTGAGCCCGTCACGCCGTCGCCTGCCCGATCATCCATGCCGCGACCCCATCCGCGGCCGCGGGCCGGCCCAGTGCCGCAGCCGCGGCGGCCATGCGTCGCCGCTCGGCCGCGTCGGTCAAGCGGTCCAGCGCGGCCCGCACCGCTGGGGCGTTACGCTCGGCGATACACTCGTCCTCGACAAGTACAGCCGCGCCCGCGTCCACCAGCACGCGTGCGTTGGCGTGCTGATGACGATCCCGGTGGTATGGGTAAGGCAGCAGCACAGACGGACGGCCAACCGCCGTCAGCTCGGCCAGCGTTGACGCGCCAGCCCGCGAGACGACGACGTCCGCCGCCGCCAGCGCCAGCCACATCTCATGCGTGAAACCCAATACGATCGCCGGCGCGCCGGCCGCCGCGTAGGCTTCTCTTACTGCGGCCTCTTCACTCGCGCCTGTCAGGTGCAGAAGCTGCCATTCGACATGAGCCGCGTGAAACTCCGGCCAGACGCGAACCATCGTCTGGTTTACCGTCCGGGCCCCCTGCGAGGCCCCCGTCACCAGCAATACCGGGCGATTCGGATCCAGGCCGAAGCGCCGCCGACCTTCCTGTGAATCCGGATGGGCGAACTCGGGCCGGATCGGACACCCCAGCACCCCGAGTCTAATTCGAGAAGGGAAGTGTTCACGCGAAACGTCCCATTGCAGCACGACCAGGTCGGCACGTCGCGCCAGATACCGGTTCGCGCGTCCCGGAATCGCGTCGGGATTCAGTATCGCAGCGCGCACACCCAGCTCGTGAGCGGCCACCACCGCCGGACCGGCTGCGTAGCCGCCCAGCCCGAGTACCGCCTTCACTTGGTGCGACCGCAGGAAGCGCCGCGCCGCGCGTACGCTCTGCCACCAGCACCAGAGGAAGCCCGCCACATGCGCCGGGTGCACCGTAAACGGACGCACGGACTGCACCACCTGCCGATAGTGGGTCCGCCCCAGCAACTCGCGATCCAGCGCCCGCTGCGTCGTGAAAAATGTCACCTGGGCGTCCGGCTCACGTCGCCGCAAGGCATCAGCCACGGCCAGCCCTGGAAACAGGTGTCCGCCGGTCCCCCCGCCCGCCAGAACGTAGTGCGCCGCGCTCATGGGCAGCCATCATAGCGGTGTGCGCGCCGCGCCGCACAGACCAGCCCTTCATAGCGGCCGTCGCAGCGGCGGCAGGCGCCCAGGCTGCGCCGCTCGAACCCGGACCAGGTAGGCCTCCAGCCAGCCGCGCGCCCGGTCGGGATGGCGATGCGCGAAAAGAATGGCCTCGTGGTCCAGCGCATTGATCCGGTCGTTCGCCGCACGCAGGGCGTCCATGCTGATCTTTAACGCCACATCTACCGGCATGCGCTCCGGGTTGATGTCGATCCCGAAGTACCCCGTGTACCCGTACATCTTCAACGTGTATAGCAGCGCTTCGAGCTGCTCCGGCGATACGACCCCGACATTGAGGTCCTGGTCATAATTCCCCAGCGGCTGGCTGTTGCAGTGCGTGTGGGCCAGACGACCCTCGGACAACGGCCAACTGTACGCGTATGCCAGGTCCTCGAACCCCATCAGCACGTGGCCGATCTCCGGGTTCAGACAGACCAGCGCGTGGCCCTGCGACAGCAACGCCCGGTTCCGCTCGTCACGAAGCTGCCGCTCCACCTGGTGCGCCAACAGAAGCCCCTCCGGCGTCGTCCCGTAGAGAATGCGGCCCCGCGGCTCGTACGGCTTCGGCTCGAAGGCAACGCGAACGCCGGGCACCGCGTCCATCGCCTCCGCCAAACCGTCGGCGAATCGGTCCCTCATAGCCACGAAATTCACGCCGAAGGGGTTCTCGTAGCCGTCAATGCCGGGCCAGACGACTGCGAAGTCGGTATCCAGCTCGCGATTCAGCTTCAAAGCGTTTATGGTGCGCTCGATGGCAGCCTTCCGCGGCCCGTCCAGAGGATTCGAGAGCGACCCCCATTCGAACTGCTCGTCCCAGAAGAGCAACGGGATCACCGTGATTACCCGGATTCCCGTTGCAGCGGTGAAACTCCTCCACAAATCCAGATTGTCCTCATTGATTTCGTTTGGATAGTGTGCTTCTACCCCGCGCAGGCCGTACGCCGCCAGACCAGCAGCGATTTCCAGCCGCTGGGCAATGTCGCGTGCAGGGCCATACCGCTCGTGAAAGCGGCTCCCGGCCGGCGAGAAAAACCAGATCCCCGCCGAGAACTTCAGATCAAGCTCGAACGACCGCAGATGGTTCAGCAGTTCGTCCGGCGAACGGCGCAGAGCCTGCGAGCGAAGATCGACCAGCGGCATTCCTGATCCTCCGAGCTGCCCGCACGCAGGCCCAAGGCTGACGCGGGTCCCTTTCAGAGCTGCCGGACGCCCGCGCCGGATGCGTGCGGCTAAACGGTGTCCGGTTCGTAGGGCGGACCGCAGGCTGTGTCAAGGGCAGACGAACGGCCGCCTGCTGAGAACGCCGCGCCAGACGGTGATCGGCGTGTAAGGCCGGCACTGTTTGGTTGAATCAAGGACTGGCACAGTCAAGTTCAGGGAATGTCACTCTGGGCCGGCGCTCTTAGATTTCACTTCTGTAACAGTCCGGCTATCGTTCTGGACGCAACGGAAGGCCATATTGGATTACGGAAATAAACGACACACTGTGTCCGATGTCTTCCTAAGGAATTATTACACAAGCACTTACGTGAACTATGCAACCACCTCATGACTGCGACCAGAGCCAGACCGTATTGCAGCTTGAAAAACATTAAAAAATCTCCTACCGACCGATAAATCTCGCTTGACAGAGTGAAATGAGAGGGTAATATATAATTGCTTCTTTCCCCTCCGGAGAGCACCGAGCTGGCTTAGCCCTCGGTGCCCTCTTTTTATTCGGACCATGCCCAGGTCATGCGGGCGCAATGACGGGCGCTGCCCCGCGGCCACCGCATTACCCACGCGATGCCGTCGATAGAATCCACATCACGGGTCGACTTTACGGAGCCACACGTGCCGGCTACCCAATACGAAATCGGCGTCATCGGAGCAGGGAACGCGGCGGAGGGCATTATCCACGGCGTGCTTCGAAACAGCGTGCTGCTGGAAGATCGGATCATCGCCTCGGACCCGAACCCCGATCGGCGGCGACTGTTCGCGGAGCGGTTTCACGTGGCCACCACCGAGGACAACTGTCAGGTGGTCCGCGACAGCTACATCGTTTTGCTGGCCGTCAAGCCGCAGCAGTACCGTGAAGTGGTGCGCGAATTCGCTAACCTCGTGCGCGAGGACCACCTCATCGTCTCCATCATGGCGGGCGTTTCCACGCGCAGCCTGGAAGCCTGCTTTCCGCAGGTGAAAGCCCGCGTTGTCCGAGTCATGCCCAACCTCGCTTCGCATGTGGGGGCCGGCATGGCCGGCGTGTGTCCCGGGCGATACGCGAGCGAGGCCGACCTGCTGCGCGCGCAACGAATCTTCGACGCCGGCGGCAAGAGCGTACACATCGAGGATGAGGCCCTCATGGACGCCGTCACCGCCGTCTCCGGCACCGGCCCGGCATACTACTACTTCTTCACCGAGGCCCTGATCGAAGCCGGCCGACGGATCGGCTTGTCGCCTCAGTACGCCAATCTGTTGGCCAAACAGACCGCGTTGGGCGCCGCTCGGATGATGCTCGAAACCGGCGAGGCACCTGAAGTGCTCCGCGCTAAGGTCACGTCCCCCGGCGGGACGACCGCCGCCGCCATGGCCTCGATGAAAGATAATCAGGTTTTTGAGCACATCGTCGCCGGTGTCGTCGCCGCATTCAATCGGAGTCGTGAGCTGGGTTCGTGAGGGCCGCGCCCTACCCGAAGATGCCGTGCAGATACCAGCCCGGAGCGTTCAAGGCGCGGAAAACCCAGAACTCCTCTCCGCTGGCCACCGTGAGGCGAAAGTAATCCCGCCGCACGTCCGCGCCACGCCACCAGGCCGTCTCTAGGCGTTCCGGTCCCACCGCACGCACCACGACGTGGCCCCGCCCGCGCCACCTCAACCAGGTCGGAGGCCCATTTTCGGCCAGTGCCAGCACGCGAATCCGCACCGGCCGCGTCAGCAGGCGCAGGGGGCGTCGAATCGCAACGGTCGACAGCCAGCCCATCCCCGTCTCCTTCGGCTCGCAACCCGCCTCCACCATCGGCACATAACGGAACGCCAGCTCCGGCTGATGATCGTCCACAAGCTCCGGTCGCACGATCGCTTCGTGTCCCAAGCGGCCGGCCAGTCGATCGATCAATATGTCCAAGGCTTCTTCCACGCCCGGTTCGCGCTGCGCGAACAGCTCCCCCGGCTGCACCCGCCAGCAGGAGGTTTCCCGCGCCACCAGCATCAGCCCGGTGATCCGCAACGGATACAGCTCGTGCGCTTCCGATGCCGCACGCTCTGCTCGCAACCCGCCGCTCCGTTGCTCCAACCGCTGCTCCAGCAGCGTCCCTACATGCGTCCACTGACGCGAGGGACGCACCAGCTCCACACACAGCACGTCCGGCGGCGCCCCTTCGTAGTACACGACGCATTCCAGTCGCCGAACGCCCATTCCGCGCCGCCGGAGCTGTTCGCAGACATCCGTCCACAACCGTCGTACCGCCGGCATAACCGATGACCAGTCGGTGGCCGGCACCTCGAAAGACAGCCGAGCCAGTGGAGGCGGCGGCGACGTACAGGCCGCCAAGACTTCGCAGGTCTCGCCCAGCGCCTGTCGAACGCGCAGGATCAGCTCCGGGCCGAAGCGGGTTGCCAGGGAGGCGCGCGGCAGCATCAGCAGATCGCCGATGCGGCGTATGCCGAGGCGGTCCAGTTGTTCGCAGACGTCCGGATCGAGGCGCAACGCCGCGGGGGGCAAAGGCGTCAACCAGGCGGCGGTCTGACCGACCGGCACCACGGTGACTGGTTCGGAAGCTGAGGTCGCCAGGGCGTACGCCGCCCCAACTGTATCCGCGATGGCCGCTCGAGCTTCGAAGCCGCGTTCTTTCAGACCCGCGACGGCCTGACGGGTCATGTTCGTCTCTCCGCGGAACAGCAATGCGCAGCCGGTTACGTCAACCAACAGCGTGTCCGGCTCGACGACCTCAACCGTGGGACCGAACCGCGTCGCCCAGCGGGCCAGCTCCACCAGCGCGGCCCGGTCTTTCTGGTTGTCGCAGGCCACAGCCAGCAGTTCCGGGACCAAAGCCCGGGCCTGGGCCAGCGACATACCCGGCCGTACGCCCAGCCTGCGCGCCTGAGCACAAACCCGTTCCACTACGTGCGCCGCCCCGACCGGCCGTGTCAGTACCAGCGGCCCAGGCTCGCCGCGGCACAGCCCGTCATGCCACGCCCGTTCCGTCGCCAAGTACGGCAGATGCAGACACAACACCCGGCGCATCCGACCATTCCACCACCAAAGGCCCGCACGGCCGACCTTCCCGCAACTTCTGGACGGTGATTCGCAATCGCCGCGTGCCGGGAGGTCCCACGAGCGGCTCGCAATACAGCCGACTGGCAGCAAACGTCGGACCAGTCGGCTTCTCGCCACGGATCAGCAGACCAAGTCCGCCGCCCGTCTCGGCTGCCAGTTGCAGACGGCGTGACGCCCGGCTGTCCACACCACGCAGTGGCACCACCACCGCCGCGACCGCGGAGCAGCGCAAAACCTGCTCACAAGTCCACAAGGCATCCGGCGGCTGCGAGGTCCGCACGACGATAAGCCGCCCCAAAGGAACTCCTGCCTGTAACAACCCCGGTGGGTAGAGGTCCGCCTGCGTGTCGATGGCCACGATCCACCGCTCGGTGCCCGCAGCCCGCGCCGCTACTCGCCAGACCAGAGAAAACACCCCCGTTCCCTCGGCCGCTGGGATGAACTCGTGTATCGCTGCTCCGCAAAAACCCCCACCCAGCGCGGCGTCCAGCTCTGAGACGCCGCTGGGGTAGCGTAGGGAGGCCGCCGGGCTGTAATGACGCACCTGCCGAATCTGCTCGGCCAGTTGCGCTAGCCGCACACTACGGGCGGCATTCACTCTACACAGACACTCTGTGTTGGCAGACACAGTCCGTTCCCACGATGCCCACGGCTCACGGAGCGCGGCCGCGTCGTTCTCCCCTCCGCCACGGTTTGCGGGCACCGGACGTGCCCCCAAGGCACGTCCGGCCCCGCACGCGCGTGCGTTCCCCGAGCGCTCGTCACCGTAGTGGCGAGCGAGTGAAGCGAGTGTGATCAGGCGCTGCCGGCTAACAGCCGTTCCAAGGCGCCTGACCGCGAGGCCGACCGATCCGTTGAGCGGGAACCGCGTGCGGCACACGACACGGCCTGCACGGCCGTCGGACGAGGCATGGCACGCGCTCCCGTTTTCCGGTCCGTCAGCCCCCCGATGACGGACGCTCGACACGCACACCCGGGCGCCTGCGTTCCTGTTCGCCCACTACTGTCTCCAAGCAGGAACCGGCGCCGTCTACCTAATATTAACCTAACTTGTGCGCTATGTCAAGGCATGGAGAGCCTACCTAGAAGAATTGTTCTCCGCATTCTACGCGTATGTAAGTTTTTTTCTGTAAATACTTTACGACGCAACGAGCAGACTGCTATGCTCGTACCGAGTTCCGCTTCCCGCCACGGTCGCACGGCCGATCTTGCTGATGCGTTTCGGCCCCCCGAACCTACGGCGTTTCTGACGGCTGACTCGGCTTGGTCGCTGCCGTGGGCAGAGACATCGGCACGGGAGCCGGGGCGCTGAACCGGAGCATCGCGATCTTGTCGTCGAATTTCTCCGCCTGCGCCGTTGTCAACACCGCGCGCACGTCCCGCACCAACTGCTCGATCCGCTCTTCCATTGCCGAAAAGTCCTTCGGCCGATCCACCATCTGGTTTTTGCGGAACGTGTCGATGACCTGCTCGAGTCGCCGATCCTGCTCTGCTGACAACCCCAGCTCACGCGCCGCGTGGATAATGTGGAAGGGGCGCAGCGAAGCGGACTTTGGATCCTTGGCCAGCTCGCGCAACTGCGGCAGCCGAGCCTTCTGCGGCTCGGTGAGCACCTGTTCCAATCGCTCAAAGAACGTTTTTTCCGCGCGCGCCTCGGGGGCCAGCTCGCGCAGCTCCTGACGTAGCTGCTCTACCCGCGCCTCGTCACCCGCCGCCCGTGCCGCCTGGATCTCTGCCGATTTCTCCTGGAGCTGTCGAGCCATCTCCGCCGGGTCTTTCTGGTATTCGGCCAGCTCGGCGTTGTAGGCGGTAATCAGCGCTTCCATCTGCTGCGCCTGGGATTCATCCAGGGACAGTCGTTTGCAGATCCAGCGCAGCTTGGCTTCGCCGCGCAGCACAGGCTCTTCCGCCGGCCGCGTGGCCGGTCGCGCAGTGGGTGGAATCTGGGCCCAAGCAGAAAAAACTCCCGTTGCCGTCAGGATGATCGCCGCAGCCGTCTTGCGCATCATCAGCACACTCCCCAGCAGCGTTCCTAGCGATGGCATCGACCTTCGATGCCGCACACGCGCGGTTGGTACCTTACTGAGGCCCGCGGGCCGGTGCAACGGCGCGGTCACGTGATGACGGGGTGCACGCGATGTGGGTCCCTTCATTCGGCTGGTTTCTTCGGGTCGGCGGCCCCAAGCTGGTTTTGGCCCCGTCGTGCCGGTTGCCGGCTTCGGTTGGGGGTAGGCCGCTGCGCCAGCGGGCGGTATAGTATGGGGTTTGCACGCCGGCCCGCGCTCGTGAGGGCGGGCCGGTGCTTGCGAGCAGCAGTTGGAGGTTGGCGACCAATGGCAGACGTGGCAACGGAGGCATCCTCGGGGGAAGAGTCGGCGGGGCGCGAGGAGAAGAAGAAACACTCGCTGAGGAAGTACTTTAAGGCGATCATCGCGATGAAGGTTTCCGACCTGCACCTGAAGGCCGGGATGCCGGCCATGGCGCGGGTGAAAGGTGACCTGCGGCCGCTGCAAGGCGGGCCGCTGACGGCCGAGCAGATCCGCGACGGCATCTTTGAAATCCTCACGCCCAAGCAGCGGGCGATCTACGAAGAGCGAGGCGCGATCGACTTTGCCTACGACGTCGGGCCCCCGGGGGATGCCGACCGGTTCCGCGTGAACGCCTTTCAGCAGCGGGGCAAGATGTCGGTCGCGGCCCGGCGGGTCTCGCGGGAGATCCGCAATTTTGCGGAGCTGCATCTGCCCCCCTCCGTGGAGAAGGTCACACACTTCCACCAGGGCATGGTGTTGCTGGCGGGCATTACCGGCTCGGGCAAGAGCACGACGATCGCCGCGATGATCGAGCACATTAATCAGCGTGATCCGGTGCACATCGTGACGATCGAGGACCCGATCGAATACCTCTTCACGGACAAGAAGGCCATCATCAACCAGCGTGAAGTCGGCATCGACGTGCACGACTTCCATGAAGCCCTCAAGTACCTGATGCGTGAGGACCCGGACGTCGTGCTGATCGGCGAGATGCGCGACGTCGAGACGTTTGCCGCCGCGGTGCACGCGGCCGAGACCGGCCACCTCGTGTTCGGCACGATTCACGCCTCCAGTTCGGCGCAGACGATCTCGCGCATTTTGGACCTGTTTCCGGCCGAGGAGCGGCGGTCGGTGCGGCAGGCGCTGGAATTCAACTTGAAGGCGATCATCTGCCAGAAGCTGATTCCGAGTATCAAGCCGGGCGTGCCGCTGGTGCCGACCGTGGAGATCATGTTCACCAACGCAGCCATCCGGAAGCTGATCCGCGAGGAGCGCGACGCGGAGATCATCGACGTGATCCGGGCCTCCTACGCGGACGGAATGATCGACTTTACGGAGCACCTGCGGCAACTGGTGGAGAACGGCTATATTGACCACAAGACGGCGTACGAGGCGGCCCCCAATCCGGACGAGCTGAAGATGGCTCTGAAAGGCATCAAATCCGCCTCCGCAGGCATCCTCGGCTGATCGGCCCACGACGGCGCGACGCCCGCGCCAGGAGATGGCGGCGTGATTCCCGGACCGGAGTTGCTGGCTCAACTGCCCGAGAGCTACCTGTATTTCCACCCCGTGAAACTGGCGGCCATCGCCGTCGTCTTCGCGCTTTGGGCGGTCTTTGCCCAGTGGGTCGACAAGGATACCGTCGCGGTCAATACGTTCCGCGTCCTGTGGAACCTGATCGTGCTGAGCACCGGAGCCGTGGCCACGCTGGCCGCCCTGTTCGTCCCGATGTTCGCGGCGGGCTTCCCCATCATGGTTGGGTTGAATCTGGCCGTCGGCGTCGTGTACGTGCTGCACCGCAACAAGCTGGTACGGGAGGAAGACCGGGTTTTCACACTCGGCCACTTCCGGCGGCTGCGAGAGCAGGGCTTCCGCGGCAAGAAAAAGAAGAAGGAAGTCGTCGAACGCGTCCGTCTCACCGGCGCGGACCGCAAGTTCGTGCCCATTCCCGAAGACGATATCGAGCGGGAGCAGTATCGGCTGGTGCAGGACCTGATGTTCGACGCGCTGTGGCGCCGGGCCGCCATCATCGAAGTGCTGCCGGGCAAGGATGCCGCCCGCGTGACGTACACAATCGACGGCGTGGTCATGGAGCGGGAGCCGCTGGCGCGGCCCGACGCCGACGCGATCCTCCTGTTTCTCAAACGCATCGCCGGGCTGAATCTTGAGGAACACCGCAAGCCGCAGCGGGGGCAGATCATGGCGGCCATCGGAGAGCACAAACATAAGGTGCTGGTGCGGACGGACGGCTCAACCGCGGGCGAAAAGCTGTCGCTGCGTATCTTCTACAACGAAGCGGACTTGAAGGTGCCCGACCTCGGCTTCAGCCCGAAACAGCTTGAAGCCGTGATGGCGCTGCGCGAGGTGACGCCCGGGCTTATTCTGCTGTCGGCCCCGCCCAAGTGCGGGCTCACGACGACCATCTACAGCTTCACACGTACGCACGACCGCTTCTTGCAGAACGTGCAGATGATCGAGTTCGAGAAGGAGATGGACGTCGAGAACGTCACGCAGCGCATCTTCTCGACCGCCGAAGGTAAGACCTTTGCCGAACAACTCCTCAAGATCGTCCGGTCCGACCCGGACATCATCGTGCTGCCGGAGGTGCGTGACCGCGAGTCGGCCGCGATCGCGTGTCAGGCCGCCGTTCAGAAGCAGAAAGTGTACGTCGGACTCGTGGCCGTCGACGTCTTCGACGCTCTGCGCAAGTGGGTGACCCTGGTCGGGGACAAGAACCTGGTCGCCAAGAGTCTCTTGGCCGTCGGCAACCAGCGCCTGGTCCGCGTGCTCTGCACGCAGTGTCGCCAGGCGTACAAGCCGGACGCCGCCATGATGCGGAAACTCAATCTGCCCGCTGACAAAGTTCTGTATCGTCCGCCGGAGCCGCAGTTCGACAAGCACGGCCGACCGATCATCTGCCAGAACTGCCAGGGGACGGGCTACGTAGGACGGACCGGCGTGTTCGAATGGCTCACAGTAGACGATGGACTGCGGGAAGTGCTGCGACGCTGCACCTCGCTGGCCGACGTGCAGAGCTACCTGCACAAGAAAGGCGGGCTCGGGCTTCAGGCCCAAGCGCTCCAGAAGGTGCTGGAGGGGATCACCAGCATCCAGGAGGTCGCCCGGGCGGTCCGCGCTGACGGGACCATCGGTGAGGTGCCCGGCACGCGGTCCGCCGCGGGACGCCCGGCGGCCACCGCGCCGCCACGACCGGCCACGCCGCGGGCGCCGGCTGCCGGCGGCGCGCTCGCTAAGCCGGCACCGGGATCGGATCGCGGCGGCCCATCGCGGGCGGGGAGGTGACCCATGGTACTGAACATCATCGCCCTGCTGCTCGTGCTGGCCATCACCTTTCTCCACTCGCTGTTCGGGCTGTTCAGCGGACTGCTCAACGTGTTCTGCTCGATTTCCGCCCTGGCGATCGCCTTCGGATGCACGGAGGCGGTCAATCGGCTGGTGGCCGGTGCTCTGCCGGTGCCGGCCGCGTATACCGAAGCGTGCATCTTCGTGTTGCTGTTCGTCGTGTCGCTGCTGATCCTGCGCGTCCTGGCCGACACGTTCATCCGCGGCAATGTGCGCGTGCCCATGTACCTGGACTGGGGCGGCGGAGCCGTCTGCGGGTTCATCAACGCGCAAATCGGCGTGGGAGTACTGATTCTCGGCTTCTTGATGCTGCCCTGGGGCGGACGCGTGCTCGGCTTCTCCCGAATCGAACGGGATCCGGAAGGTGAGGTGGACCCCGAAACCGGCCGGGCCGTCTTTCGCACAAATCACATCTGGCTGCGCTCCGACCGTTTTGCCGTCGGCTTGTTCAACCTGCTCAGCAACGGCAGCCTGCGCGGCAACACGACCTTCGCCAGTGTGTATCCGGACTTCCCCTCTTGGGTTTTCTGGACGGGCAACCAGATCCAGCCCGAAGTTCCGCCCTGCGTGTCGCGTGATGAGAAGGCAGACGGCTTCGACACCAAGGGGCTCCAGGTGGAAACCTGGTGGCAGCAGACCGCCCCATTGGCCAGCGATTACACGCGCTACCGCAAGGGCTACCCCACCAAGGGGAACGACAAGCCGCCCTACGAGCCTTACCAGCTTCGGCCACAGCCCGGTCGAACACTCCTCGGCGTGCGTCTGAAGCTGCTGGACGGGTCGGCCGACCGCGATAAGAACAGCATCGTCCACCGCTTCCGGCCCTCCAACATCCGCCTTGTGGGGGACATCGTGCAGCCCGACGGCCGCCCCAGCCCGGCCGACTATCTGCCCCAGGCCATCGGCGGCGCGGACGCGAACATCGGCGATTTGTTACGCGTGGTTGATATCGACAACAACTTCTCGATCGTCGCCCGCGCGGACACGAAGATCGACGTGTACTTCGAGGTGGACGAGAACTTCAAGCCGCGCTTCGTGGAATATCGTCGGCACGCCCGTGCGCCGCTGACCGGCAAGCCGGCCGCCGCCCCGCCGGCCCAGCGCCTTGCCGCCGGCGAAGGCGAGAAGGAAGCGGGCGGTCCCCGTGGGCGGGGCCCCGCACGGTTCATCGACGTCGTGGTCCGCTCCGCCTCGGGCGCCAACGACCGGCTGCCGGTCGCCGTGCTGCGCGAGCGGGTGGCCGCCGAGGCGGAACTCAGTGGCGATCTTTTCGCCGCCGGGTCGTTCTCCGGCGACGTAGGCACCCTCAGCCAAGGCATGGGAGCGCGCGTCGAACGCTTCGCGGNGCCCGAGGGCAAGCGCATCTTTCAGCTACAGNCCCTGCCGCGGCGCGCGCAGTCGCTTTTCGGACAGATCTTCAACTTCGTGGGCGCCCGCACCAATCAGTATTTCGCCGTTGATCGGGAGGGCACCGAGTACGGCCTGGCCGGGTACTACGCGATCGTCAAGCGCGAAGGGAAGGAGTTCCTGGAGCTGTTCTTCACCCCGGATCCTGAGGGAACGGGCTTCCGCGGCATGGTGGACCTGAAGGAGATCAAGTTCAACGAGCTGGAGCGCGAAGACTCGGTTCTCGGACTGATCTTCCTGGTGCCGCCCGGCAAGTGCATTGTGGCGGTCCGCAGCCAGGGCGGCCGGGTCGACTTCGGCACCGAGATGTGCGTCGAACCCTGAGCATGCCGGTCGTCACCGGTCGGCCTCGTCCGGACTGCGATCAGAACGACGCGCCGAAGGCGAAGTTGAAGACCTGCGTGTCGTCGCGGTCCTGCTTGAGAAGCGGGAAGCCGAAGTCAAACACCAGCGGCACCGGACCGAAGAAGTCGATCTGCACACGCAGACCGAACCCGACCGCGACCCGCCAGCTCGAGATCGTCAGACTCTCTTCGACCGTGCCCATGTCGCAGAAGACCACCCCGCGGAACGTCTTGCCGTACAAGGGAAACGAATACTCCCCGCCGGTCAGCAGAATGAAGTCCCCACCGATCGGTTGACGTTTGATGCCGCCGCGCGGCGACACGCCCCGGTAGCTGAACCCGCGCAGCGAGCCGAAGCCGCCAGCGTAATAGCGCTCAAAGACGGGCGCGTCGCCGACAATGTAGGCGGCATCGGCACGGAAGGCCAGGACGCTCTTGCGATCCAGGATGTCGGTCTGGACGGTCTTGTACCAGGCGGCACTGAAAGCGGGCTTTCCGAACGTGTACTCGCCGCCGAGCAGTCCGGCCTGCTCCCAACTGAAGCTGATCCGGTAACCTTCGGTCGGGAACAGGCGGCTGTCGGTCGTATCGCGGACGATGGCGCCCCGGATGGTTGTCAGGGTGTGATTGCCCTTCGCCTCGCGGATATCGCGGGCGGCAAAGGGATCCACGTTGTCGACATTGACCCCTTCCAGCCGCAGCGTGCCCTCAATCGCCCAGTTGTCCAGCAGGCCGCCGCGGAATCGCTTGCTCAAACTGATCGTCGTCCCGATCCGCTCCTCGTCATATCCCTCGCGCCCGCGCTGGAAGAGGTAGAAAGACGTATCCAGCCGCAGCGGGCGGTTAAGGAGGTACGGCTCGGTAAACGTGATGCGGAAGCGGCTCACCTCGGTGCCCGGTTCGAGCTGGAACAGCAGCCGCTGCCCCGCGCCTTTGAACGCCTTGCCGCGGAAGAATTCCCCCCACGTACGGGGCCAGTCGAACAGGTCGAAGTTTCGGTTGTCGATGCTCAGCGTGCCGATCAGACCGTTGTCGGTGCTCACGCCGAAGCCGACCAGAAACTGCGTCGTCTCGGTCTCCTCCACGGTCACCAGAGCTTCCCGCTCCCCTTCGATCTCCTCCAGGGGCGTGATTTCGATGCTGTCGGGCCGGAAGAGGCCCGTCTCACGCAGCCGCTGCACGGCGTTGCGGGTTTCGACGGTGTTGTACAGCTCGCCGGGGTAGAAGAGCAGTTCGCGGCGGATGACCTCGTCCTTGGTCTGCCGGTTGCCGCGAATCGTGATGCGGCCGAAGCGCGACTGCGATCCCTCGTTGATGACGATGCGTAGCCGGACCAGGCCCGGCTCGTCAACGAAGTCCTGTCGGGCATCGACCTGTGCTGCCACGTAGCCGATTTGTCCGTACAGGTCGCGAATCCGCTTCAGGTCCAGCTCGAGCGCTTCATTCCGCATGAACTTTCCGGGCCCCAGCTTCATCTCCGCGGCGAGCCGGTCGCTGTCGAAGACCTCGTTGCCCTCGAAGACGACCTCCTGCACGCGATACCGCTCGCCCTCCTGAATGACGAACACGAGGTCGAGGTCTTCTCGCTTGACCGGGTCGAACTCCAGCCGGTAGCCGACGCGGGCGTCCAGGTATCCCTCATCGCGGTAGAACTTCTGAATGGCCAGCGCGTCGCGATTCACCTTGTCTTCGTCCAGGGCCCCTTTGCGGAAAATCCAGATATACGTCTTGGTCTCGATCCGCGTACGAAGCCGCGCGGCCGGATACGCCCGATTGCCCTCGAAGCGGATGTGTCGGACTTTGACGCGCGGGCCCTCGTTGATGCGGTAGATTACACGCCGCTCGGTCTCGAGCGCCAGCTCGTCGATCGTGACCTGGACGTAGTAGTACCCCTCCTCCTTGTACTTCTGGATGATGTCCTCTCGGGCCCGATTGATCTCATAGCGGTCCAGAGGGGCCCCGGCCACCGGCGTCAGCTCGTACAGTTGTGCCGCCGTAAACTTCTTGTTCCCCTCGATCTCGACCGAAACGATCTCCGGCTTCTCCTGGACGGTGAAGACGACGACCGCCTCCTCCTCTTCGGGACGGACGCTGGCATAGGCGGCGACGAACTTCCGGGTGCGCAGCAGTTCGCGGACGTCCGCCTCGACATCCCGCAAAACATAGGGCTGCCCCGCGCGGGTCTTGAGCAGTCGGCGCACGTAGGCTTCGCTGACGCCCCGCAAGCCCTCGATTTCCACCCGTCGGATGGTCGTCCCCTCGGCGACCTGCGGCTGGGCCGCAGCCACCGTCGCGGTCAGCACTGCCGCGAGCAGCGCCGGGGCAAACCACCAGCACCTCCACCCGCACCCCGGACACGTCATGGCTGCTCGACCCTCGCTCGCCGGCACGTTGCACGCTCGAAGGGACTGGTCGCCGGCCAACCCACCGGAGACCGCGCCGTGTTCGCGGGTTACTATACTGGGTGACGCACGCGTTGCAACGTCGAACGTTTCGAATGAGCATTTGTGGCAGGTCTCGACGTGACGCTACGAAAACCGCCGCCCCCTNNCCCCGCACGCAAGCGAACGCACGCCCGGTCCGCGCTCGGGCTGCTGGGTGCGTTGGCGGCGGGCATCTTGTCGACCGCCTGCCAGCACGACCGTATTCAGCGTGATCTTCAACCCGAACGCGAGACCACTATGCGCCCTGTCATCGGCATCACGTGCAGCTTTGGCGAAAGCTCCAGCTCTCCCGGGCGTTTGCGCATGTCGCTCAACGCCGCCTATATGGATGCCATCTACGCCGCGGGCGGACTCCCTTACCCCCTGCCGCTGCCTCCCCAAGCCGACCCCGCATTCATCGACGAGCTGCTGGCGCGCTGCGACGGCCTACTGCTGACCGGCGGCAGCGACCTCCATCCGCAACGCTACGGCCAGGCACCCCACCCGAAGACCGAGCCCATGCACCCGCGGCGTGACGCGTTTGAAATCGAGATCTTCCGTCGCGCGGACACGCTTCGGAAGCCTATTCTGGCTATCTGCCTGGGATTCCAAGTCGTTCACGTAGGCCGCGGCGGGAAGCTGATCCAACACATACCCGACTTCGACCGCCCGAACGCAGTGGCCCACAGCGCCGCCCCCGGCGTCAGCGCGTATCACGCTGTGCGGATCGCGCCCGACTCCCATCTGGCTCGGGTAGTGGGCGCTGCCGAGATCGAGACGAACAGCCGGCATCATCAGGCGGTGCACGTGGATCATCAGGGCAGGGACTTGCGCGCGGTCGCCTTTGCCCCCGACGGTATCCTGGAAGCCTCGGAGGACATGGACGGGCGGTTCCTGCTGGCCGTCCAATGGCACCCCGAGGACATGATCGACCGACCGGAGCACCTGCGGCTTTTCCAGGCTCTGGTCGAGGCGGCCCGCAAGCAGCACAAGTAGCCCGCCGCAGGCGAGCGCTATCCGAGCGCCCGACGCCGGTCGGCGGACCCTATCCCGGACCCCTGACGCGAGTCCGGGGCAAAGCCAACGGCTCCCCGAAGTCTGATGGGGGAATGCCGGCGCCCGGGGTCGAACCGGGGACCTCTTGATCCACAGTCAAGCGCTCTATCCAACTGAGCTACACCGGCGACCGGCAGCCCACCGCGTAGCAGCGCGCCGCCATGCACGAGTTTAGCTCGTTGGAAGGACGAGTGTCAAACCGAGCGTGTGACGTGTCAGGCTCAGCAGCCGGGAAGTCAGCTTACGTCGCCGCCCGTACTCGCAGGCGGCGCGCCTTTTTGCCCCACGCGTGCCAGCCATCGGAAGAAGACCCCACCCGCCAATACACCCAGAACGCCGCCCGCCACCACGTCACTGGGGTAGTGTGCGCCGTTTACCAGTCGGGCGACGGCCACGAAGGCTGCCGCCGCGTAAAAGCAGCTTTTCCCCCGCGGCCAAAGCCGCGCCGCGACGCACGCCAGCGCGAACGCCGTCGCCGCCTCTCCCGACGGAAAGCCCACCCGCTCCTTGCTTACGAGTTGTGACAGGGGCGGTGCAAAGGCGAGGGCGCTGGCCGCCTGATTGGGTCGCAGCCGACCAATCGCACCTTGGAGCCCGTTGGCCAGCAGTGCCGTGCCTGCAATGCTGACCAGACCAGCCAGATAGAAAGCCCATCGTCGTGGCTGGAGGATGGTCGCCACGACACCCAGTGTCACAATCCCCACGACGCTGCCGAACACCCACCGCCACGTTTCCCAGAAGGGCTTCGTGACCGCGTAGAAATCGCGATCCAGCGGGCGGTCCTCAGTGTTGAGCACTAACGACACGTGCTCATAGAACCAGCGGTCAAACCCCAAGAAACCGAGTGCGATTACGGCCGCCGCCGTTCCCAGCCAGACCCAGGTGCTCGCACGCAGTCCGGAATGCATCGTGACTCTCGGGCACTCTGCCGGCAGCAACGTCAGTACCTGGTGCCCACGCGGCCGACAACCTCCTGCGGCAGACCTGCATACTCCTGGCACACGTAAACAGGCCAGACCCGTATCAGATGACCGCGAAGGCGGTACTCCACCGTCTCGACCAAACGGGCGTCGCGTAGGGCTGCATGCGAGAAGTCGCGACCGCCGAAAAGCTCCGGCTTCCGCGCCCCGACGTAAATGCACGGACGCCCGACGAAGCGCTCGGGGTCGCGGATCGGGTTCGGCCAGATATCGTACTGACTGGCGCGGTCACCGAGCACCGCCTGTAAGCAGTACACCGCCGGGTGGCCCGGGCAGTAGAACGCAATCTCACTGGCCACTTGATAGTCATCCGTCACGATGAACGGATCGCGCCCTTGGACCTGAAGCGCTGTCAAGTGCCGTCCGATGGCCGGCCCCAGTAAGCGCCACCCACGCAGCCGCGACGCCGGGTCATACTTGGCCACGGGCGTCTCTTCCCACGGCGGCGCATGCCGCGCCAGCCATACGAAGACCGGCAGCAACGCTTCCGTGTAATGCGCGAGGATCACGCTGCCGGCGCCACACAGGCTGCCGGCCACGACGAGGCCGCGCATCCGGCGTCGAACCTCGCGGGCGGGGCTGCGCAGCCCGTTTGCCAGCCACCCGGCCAGCAGGATGGTCGCCGGCGGCACGCTGAGCACCGGCCAGTTCGGCTGAACCTTGGTGATCGGGCTGAACAACAGGAACACCACCCACGGTATCACCGCGGCGCACAGCACCAGGCGCACCACAGGCCGCACGCTGCCGCCCGTTTCCGGCCGCCGCCAGAAGGCAACCAATGCCGCGAGCATGAGGAAAAACCATATCGGACCGACGACCGCCGCCTGACCCAACACGTATTCGGCGACGCCGGCAAGTTGGAATGTGACCGCGCCCGACACGCCCGCTTGGCCGGCAACGTGTCGGAAGCTGACCCAGTGGTGCTGGGCGTTCCAGATGAGGATCGGGACGAACCCTGATGCGCCGAGCACCGCAGCCACATACGGACCCGGGCGTCGCCACGCCGGCCGATACTCGCGTTCCAGCAGCATCGCCAGCCCGACGACCGGGAAGATCAGCAGCATCGTGTACTTGGCAAGGATGCCCAAAGCGATCAAGGCCCCGGTGACGATCCACGGCCAGGTCCCCGGGCCGCGCAGACCGCGCTCGCACGCGACCAACGCCCCGAGGAAGCAGAGCATCAGCGGAGCGTCGATCGTCATCAGCACCGCACCGACCGCCAGGATGGGGATGGTGCCGCTCAACGCTACGGACGCCAGAGCCACACCTGGCCGGCGAAATGCACGAAGTGCCAAGGTGTAGATAGCCACGCCGCTGCCGATCGACAGGGTGATCGCCGGCACGCGTACCGCAAGCATCTCGCTGCCCACAACCCGCTGAGACCACTCCGCCAACCCCCACCGGCCCAAGGCGATGATGTACGCCACCAAGGGACCCTTGCTGTAATAGCTCCAGTCCAGCCGGCGTGACCATTCCCAGTAGTGGGCTTCGTCACCGGACAGGTCGAGCGGGCAGTCACGGATCAGGTACACGACGTGCAGAGCGGCTCCTGCGCACAGGGTGCCGACGGCCAGCAACGCGTACCACCATCCCGGTCGGTGCGGGGTCGCGGGGCTCTCGCACCCGGTATTCATGCGGTTAGCTTCCGTCCGCCGGGGCCGTGGCGGGCTGCGTGTTCGGCGGAACAGGTGACGTGTCCGACAGGGCTCGGTACACGCAGACGCGGTCCGCCTGCACAGAGTAATCCGGGTACACCGTTCCCCGGACGTCGACCAGGTCGCCCACCTGCAAGTCGGCCAACGTTGCCGGCTGGCCGTCCACGAGGATTTCGCACCCCGGCGCGAGCGTCCCCGTCAGCCGGATTCGGCGGCCCGTTTTCGGATGCGCGAACTCCACCTCGGCCATCTGCCGCGCAACGTCCAGCGTCCGGATCGTGGCACCAGTGATCTCACGTGTCCGCGGTGCCGGCCGGCGACGCACCGCGCGCCAGCTCGCGACGCCGGCCACGACCACCACGATGATTCCGACCACCAACACCTTCTTGGTTGTCTGCGTCACTTTGACACCTGTGGCCGCCGCCCCCCGAACCGCGTTTCCGCAGCAAAACCGCGCCGCCGCGTGCGGCGCATTCTCAGCCGAACCAGCATGCTTTTCAACGCGCATGCTGGGCGGCGTGCGCGCTCCGACGGCCAAGCCCCTCAACCCATGGTGCCCATACGCGAATTCGCGGCGCAACCCCCGCTCGAGGCAGACGGAATCGATCAGTCACGCACGGCCCGCACGCAAAACAGATCATCTTGCGCGATCAAATCGGCCAACCGCAGACCCGCGTCCCTAAGCAGCGCTTGCCAGGCCTGGGGGGGCGGCAAATGGTCCTGCCCAACCGCCCCGCCGACCCGCGTATGAAATGCATTGATGTTCTGCCAACTGTCCAGATGCAGCACGAGCAGCGCTCCGCCAGGGCGCAGCGCCCGCACCAAACGCCGAAGGGCCTCGGACTGGTCTCGCAAGTGCGGAAACACATGCATGCACCAGATCAGATCGAACACTTCCACACCCAGGTCCGCGGCGCAGACGTCCGCGCAGCGGAATTGGGCGTCCGTTCCGCGCGCCGCCGCCCGGGCCAGCATCGCGGGCGCAAAGTCCACCGCCGTCACCCGGCCGGGCGCGACCTGACGCGCCAGCCACGGCGTCACCTGTCCCGTTCCGCAGCCAACCTCCAGCACATCCAAACCAGGCCGCAACCCGAGGACCGGCTTCAGCTCCTCAAGTCGGGCCAGCGTCAACGCCGCGGGCGGCCCGTCGGTGTCCCAGGTCGCGGCATGATCGTTGAAGAACGCACAGCGCGGATCGGCACTCACCAACAGGCTCCTGATGCAGAAGTCTGCTTGCACTCCAGAACCGGATACGGTATTACGATCATGAGCATTGTAATACCGGCAGAACGGAAACCAAGCTCCGTCCCGGAACGCAAGAACGTGCTGCGACCGTATCCAAGACTCGCGTTAGTGCTGCTTTCGGCGGCCGCCACCAACTGGCTGCCGGCCACCGGTTGCCAGCGGGTTAGCTCTGACCAGCCAGCGCCGCGCGTGGCCGCCAGCAGCACGTACTTGGCCGCCGCGGCACGCGATTTCCTCGGCACGGACGAGCCGGTGCTCGAACTGGCCGAACCGGGTACCTGTCCGGGGCACTTCGACCTGCGTCCCAGCCAGATCACCAAGCTCCGTGCCTGCCGTGTGCTGCTACGCTTCGACTTTCAGTCGGCCTGGGACGCGAAGCTGGCCGACCTCGCCGCCGGTGGTCTGCGGATCGTTCCGATCGCCGCCAGCGGCGGCCTGTGTGTACCTGACACGTACCTCGGCGTGTGCCGTCAAGTCGCACACGCCTTCGTGGAAGCCGGGTTGCTGTCACACGCAGGGGCTGAAGCGCGTCTGAACGACATCGCGGACCGGCTTCGCCGGCTCACAACGTGGACGCGGGATCAGGTCACGGCGGCAGAGCTCCCGCAGCGGTCCGTCCTAACAAGCCGGCACCAGGCGGACTTCTGCCGCTTTCTCGGACTCGATGTGGTTGGTGTATTCAACAGCCCGGACGCCGCCTCCGTTCAGGAGATAAACCAGGTTGTACGCGCGGGCAAGGCGGTCTGGCTCGTAGTCGCCAACGAGCCGGAGGGTACCGACCTCGCGGACGCACTGGCCGACCGACTGGCCGCCCGACTGGTCGTGTTCGCGAATTTCCCCGGGCAAGAGCACGGGCACCGCTTCGACGACCTGGTACGCAGCAACGTCGAACGGCTGCTGGCGGCCGCCCGGCCATGAGTCGCACGGACATATCTATCGAAGGGCTCGTAGTCCGCGCCGGCAGCCGCGTCATTCTGAGTCTAAATCGACTGGCCGTCGCACCGGGCGAGGTCCTCGGTGTCGTCGGCCCCAATGGAGCCGGCAAGACCACGCTGCTGCGCGTTTGCGTGGGGCTGCGGGCGCCCGTCGCCGGCCGGGTCACTGTTCTCGGGCAGCCGGTCTTTGCGCCGCCAGCAAATCGGCACGGGCGTCGTCCGGCACGACTGAACGGCGGCGCCTTGACGCGGCTCCGGCAGCAGATCGGCTACGTACCGCAGGAACTGCCCGGTCACAGCCAGATGCCGCTGACCGTCCGCGAGGTCGTAGCCATCGGGCGGACGGGCATCGCTGGCCTGCTGCATCCCCTGCGCGCCCGCGACTGGGACATCGTCGACCAATGGATCGACCGCTTGGGACTGAACCAACTTCGTGACCGGCCGTTTTCCGAGCTGTCCGGCGGCGAGCAGCGCAAAACGGTGCTCGCGCGCGCTATGGTGCAGGAGCCCCGGCTGCTGCTGCTGGACGAACCGACGGCCTATCTCGATCCGCTGTGGCGGCGGCAGATTGTGGCCACGCTGGATCAACTTTACGACCAGACAGGCATGAGTGTCGTTCTGGTGTCGCACGACTGGGAGCTGCTGCCGACCTGCTGCCGACGCGTTGTGCTTTTGGCCGACGGACGAGTCCAAGCCGAGGGTGCTCCGCACGAGATACTGAATCGCGAGCGGCTGGCGGCACTGTCGCCATAGCGGCCGTCGGGAAACCATTATGGATTTTCGCTTCTGGCTGCCGGTGTTGTGTGCGGGCGCACTGTCCGGGACGTCGTGCGCGCTGCTGGGTGTCTACATCGTGGGAATGCGGATTCCCTCGCTGGCCGTCTGCGTCGCGCATGCAGCCCTGGCCGGGGCCGTGGGCGGCGCATTGTGCGGCCTGACGGGCCCGGCGATGCTGGCCCCCGCGTTGGTGGCAGCCTGCGCCGTGGCGCTCCTGCTGGGCCATGCCGAGGGCCGCGGCGTACAGATAGACGCCAACATCACCATCGGCGTGTTGTTCTCGCTGTCGATGGGGCTGGCGTTCCTGGGGATCGGCCTGCTGGGCCGACTGGGACGCCCCGACAACGCCGTCCGCAACCTGCTGTGGGGCAATGTCAATTTCTGCCGGTGGTCGGACGTGTACTTCATGCTCGGGGTCACGGCAGTGCTGGCCATCTTCGTCCTGCTGTTCCGCAAGGAACTGCGCGCAATCATGTTCTCCCGCCAGCATGCCCTGGCCGCCGGCATCCCCGTCGGACTGGTGTGGACCGTCTTCCTGCTTCTGACCAGCGCCGCACTGACCGTCAACTTTCAGACCGTCGGGGGACTCATGATCTACAGTCTGATCACCAACCCTGCGATCGCCGCATTCCAGCTCACTCGCGGCCACGGTCGGACGCTGTGGCTGGCCGTCCTGCTCGGCGGGCTGTCGAGTCTTGGCGGGTTCTTGCTGGCTGCCATCCTTGACCTGCCCACCGGTGCCACAATCGTCATCGTGTCATCGGCCCTGGTCGGCGCTGCCGCCTGGCGCCGCGCTCGACGGGCTCACGGCGGCAACGCCTGAATCGGAATTGACAAACTGCCGGCGCGCCCGCTCGCAATCGGTTGCGCGAGTGGCGGGACGGCCCGGCCCTGGCGTGCAACGTTCAGACAGAGTGCCGTCGAATGGTCAATCGCCGTATAGCACCGCGTCCACCGCGCCTGCCGGCGGACACTCCGGAGCTGGCCGCGCAAACTCCAGCGCCTCCGCGCAGAAGCCGACTCCGTCCCGCTGCACAATAAAGCCCCCATCGGGCGTCAAGTCAGAATTGGAATTCCGGCGTCCAAGGCACNTCCAGCCCGTTGCCGGACCATTGACTGTTGTCGCCGTCCAGACGGATCGTCTGATCGGGATCAAGCTTGTAACCGAGCTGCTCCAGCGTTTGCGCCGCAGCGTGACCGTCCAGACGGAGGACGTTGCCGCGTCCACGGTGTCGCGGATCCACCGCTGTCCGGTGCTCCGGTGCGTCTGCCATCTCGCCGGCCACGGGATCCACGCGCGGCGGGTCCAGGTTGAAGCCCTCATTTCCGAACCGGTCGGCATCGCGCGAATCGTCCAGATAGGGCCGCCGCTGCGTCTTCGGAAACGAGGCCGCCGTCCCCATGCAGTCACCCGCGGCAACCGTCCGCGACGGCTGTCGGATGCGCGACGCGACGACCGGCCAGTTCTTGTATGAGGCCGGATCGCTCGCGTCACTCAGCCGCGAATTGCCGAGGAACTGGTAGTTGTACCCGTAACTCCCGTTGCGTTCGTCCGTCCACTCGGGCGTTGCCGGGCAGTAATACACGCTGCTGGAGAAATTCTGCATGTCCCCGGCCTCGCCGAACATATCCGTTTCATTCTTGCACGCCTTCGGATCGGCAAACGGCGGCAATCCGACCGCGATGCTCATCATCGCGACGAACGTCGGTCGGTATTTCCTGCCGCCGTTGATGTTCGCATAGGCGTTACAGTTGTCGATCTTGGGCAGGCGACCGGGCGGCAGCGCGTCGCGGTAATCGTTGGTGTAGATCTGGATCCCCTGCCCCAGGACATGGAGCTGCGCTAAACACTTGGTGGCTCGTGCGCTTTGTCGCGCCCCTTGCAAAGCCGGTAACAGAATGCTGAGCAGCAAGCCGATGACAGCCACCACGACCAGCAATTCGATCAGTGTAAACCCGCCCTGCGTAAGATGCCCATCCCTGCGCTGCGCTGACAACATGCGTGATCCTCGGCTGAAAAGGTCGCAAACCAGACGGCCGGCTCGCGTCACTGAAACCGCTGAAGCAGTCGCTTGCAGGCTCGCACACCTGCCTTCTCGTCATCGCCAGGGCCTTCGTACTCGATCCCGATGTAGCCCCGGTAGCCGCTGTCGCACACCACCCGCATCATCCGCGCGTAGTCGATCGTCGTCTCATTCCCGTCCGCGTCGAACCGGTAGCACTTCGCGCTGACCGCCCGGGCAAAGGGCATCATCCGGCGCACGGCCTCGTAACGATCGACAGTCGGCGGGAAATTGCCGAAATCGGGCAGCGTGCCCAGCAGCGGATCATCGACCTGCCGGAGCACGGCCAGCAGCGAGTCCGGATCGGAGGAAAGCCCCCCATGATTCTCAATCAGCACATGCAAACCGTCTGGCCGCGCGTAATCCAGCAACTCCGCGAAGCTCTCCGCACACCGCTTGATCGCCTCCGGATCCCCAGGCTGAGCGTCCCCGGCGTTGCAGCGGATCGAATGGCACCCCAGAGCGGCGGCCACATCGAGCCACTTGCGATGATTGCGGACCGCCTGGCGGCGCTCCGTCGGGTCCCGGTGACACATGTCCCCCTCGCCATCGCACATGATGAGCAGGAGCTTCACGCCGTGATCGTCCGCCCGGCGCCGCAGCTCCCGACAATACGTGTACTGCGGACTGGGGAAAAACGTGTTGACCATTTCCAACCCCCCAATGTCGAACTCGCGCCGACACAGCTCCGGCAGGTCCATCTGTTTGAGCTGCCCCGAAAAGATCAGCCGATGCACAGACCACGCCGCCAAGGAGATTTCGAACCTTCTGCCCGGCGCCGACGCGCTGGTCGTCGTCTGCGCCAGCAGGTTCGGCCCCGCCAGCAGCCCACCCGCCACCTGGAGTCCACGTCGCAGGAACCCCCGTCGCGAACACCGCGTCTCAAACATGCCTTGGCACTCCGCGTGCGCACCGGCGAGAATTATAACGAGCCGTCGGCGGCATCCCGCAGTATATCCGACATCGGACCGCGAGCCGCCCCGGCACCCGCCGTGAGCACCAATGGCCTCCGGGTCCCCTCGAATCCGGGCTGCCGCGTGCGTCGGCCTCGCCGGCCTGCACCTTCTCGCCCTGCTCGCGGCTTTCTGCGTCCCGGCCGCAGCCTTGTGGACGACCTCGCGCGCCTTATGGAACACGCCCGCGTCGCATGACTTGCCAACCAGCGCGGACATCCGCCGGTGGCTCGTCCTGCTCAGCAACACGGGGATCGTCGTCGGCGTCGCCGTGGCGACGGCTCTTGTCCTGGGCTCAGGTGCCGGGCTGCTCGCAGCCCGCACAGACCTGCCCGGTCGCCGCCTCGTCCGCTCCGCGGCCCTCATCGGCGCGTGCGTACCCGTTTATGTCAGCAGTGCGTTCTTTTTGGCGTTGGCACCACGACTGATCGGATTCGGTTCGGCCGCCCTGTGCGGAGTGCTCTACGGCCTGGTCTACACGCCGCTGGCAACGCTGACCCTCGGGGCGGCGTTTCGGGCCATGGACCCGGAACTGGAAGATGCGGCCCTGCTGGACGCCCGACGGACGCAGGTTCTGCGCCATGTGACACTGCCGCATTCCGCGTGGGCCTACGTCGCCACGGCGCTGGTCATCACGCTGTTCGTGGCGACCGACTTTACCATCGCGGATCTTCTGGTCGTCCGCACATTCGCGGAAGAGTGTTACATCCAGTACCAGTTGGACCACCGCCAAGCAGGCCCGTTACTGACGGCTCTACCGCTGGTCGTTGTGCTTGCAGGCGTGCTGGCCGCCGCGCACGCCCGTTATCGCCGGGTGGGCGAGGTGTCGTCCTCCGGCACCGACACGTCGCCGCGGACTTTCCGGCTCGGTCGCTGGCGGACGCCCGCTGCATGGCTGGTGGGAATCTCGCTGCTGGCAGCGGTCGGCGTACCGCTGGGCACGCTGCTGAACCGGATTCAGCCGCTGGAGGGACTTTCAGGGGTTATCGTGGGCTTGGTACCGGAGTTGCGAAACACCGCCGCTTTGGTCCTGCTCGGAGCGACGCTTGTGCTGCTGCCGGCCGGCGGTCTGGCATGGCGCCTGGCTCGCGGCGGCGCTGTCCGCTGGCCCCTGATTCCCGCCCTCATCCTTCTGTTGGTGCTGCCCGCACCGGTGGTCGGCATCACGCTGACCGGACTGCTCAACCGTCCGGGACTGCTCGGCCACGTATACGATTCGCCACTGGTGGTCCCCATCGGCTATTACGTCCGCTTCCTGCCCATCGCCGTGCTACTCCTGTTGCCGGCCGCCCAGCGCGTGCCAACCGAGCTGGTATGGGCGGCGCGGGTCGATGGTTGCGACTCCCTCGGCATCGCACGACACGTAAGCTGGCCCGCCATGCGAGGCGATGCCGCCCTGGCCTGGCTCATCGTCGCCATACTGTGCACAGGCGAAATCGGTACCACGGTCCTCGTCGTCCCACCGGGCTGGGAGACGGCCGCGGTGCGGGCTTTCACGCTGCTGCACTTCGGGGTGTACCGCGACTTGGCCGTGCTGACATTGCTGGCGCTGGGAATTATCCTGCTGCCGGCGGGTGGCTTGCTGTGGCTGCTCCGCCGATCGTAGGCCAGCGCGGCGGCACCAACCCTCGGTTGGAGAACATGTTATCGCCACGTATCCCGGAGTTCGGGGGCAATGATCGGGCATCTGATTCGTGTCACGCTTCTGGTGGTGTTGCTTCTACTGCCCGCGGGCTGCGAACGGCAGCCGCCGCCAGCGGAAGTCGTGGTCTACACCGCATTGGACCGACAGTTTTCCGAACCGATACTCCGGCGCTTCACAGAGGAAACCGGGATCATCGTGCGAGCAGCGTATGACACGGAGTCCACCAAGACGGTCGGACTGGTGGAACGCATTCGCGCCGAGGCCGCCCGCCCGCGCTGTGACGTCTTCTGGAACAACGAGATCATGCACACCCTTCGGCTGAAGGCCGAAGGCCTGCTGGAACCAGTTCAGCCAGCCGAAGCCGTCCACTATCCCGCATCCTTTCGGGACCCAGCGGGCTACTGGTTCGGGTTCGCCGGCCGAGCGCGCGTGCTGCTGGTGAACACAGATCAGGTTCCGGCCGACCAGATGCCGCGCTCCATACGCGATCTGGCCGATCCGCGGTGGCGCGGCCGTGCCGGAATGGCCAAGCCGCTTTTCGGCACGACGGCCACGCATGTCGCATGTCTGTTCGCGGCGCTCGGCGAGTCGGAAGCGGTCGCACTGCTTGACGCCTTTCGCCAAAACGGCGTTCGCGTCGTGGCCGGGAACAAGACCTGTGCCGAGATGGTCGGCCGGGGCGAGCTGGCGTTCGGTCTGACGGACACAGACGACGCGATCGCCGAGATAGACGCGGGTCGACCGGTCCGCATGGTCTTCCCGGATCAGGAGGATAACGGGCTGGGCACGCTGCTCTTGCCCAACACAGTGGCACTCGTCAAAGGTGCGCCCCATCCAGAGGCCGGCCGGCGACTGATCGACTTCCTGCTATCGCCCGCAGTGGAGGCGGAACTCGCGGCCGGGCCATCGGCTCAGATCGCTTTCCATCCGGCGACCACGCAGCCGTCTCGCGCCGCAACTCTGACCGCCTGGCGTTGGATGGAAGTGGACTTCGCCCGCGCTGCGGAACTGTTCCCCAAGGCTGCAGAGTACGTGAAAGAGCGTTTTCTGGCCCCGTGACGGCGTGCGGATCGACCGGGCACGCCTGCGCCCGCGCCGCCCACTACTCGCGATCGAGCGGAAACTGCGCGTGTGTGCGCGGGCCGGCATCCCGCAGGATGCCGGCCCATCCGGACACGCTCCTTTCCAGACCTCCGGACCGCACACAGCGTCCGGCTTACGCCGGACTTCGTCCGGGCGACCGCCCGGAACGTGGCTCCCAACACTGCAAGCATTCGAATCGAAAGGCGGCGGGGCAAGTTCCGCGGCGCGGGGCCGCCCGAGGCGCCCGAACCGTTGACAGCACGGCGTACGTGCTATAATTCGACCCCCTTATGAGTGCGCAACGCGATAACACCGAACACTCGCCCGGCGTCGCCGCGGTCCTGGTCGCGCGGCGACGCGGCTCTTTCGGGCCATACAATGGAGGGCCGGCGGATGATGCCCATGGTTCCCAAGCGTGTGTTCTTCACCCGCGGCGTCGGCAAGCACCGCCATAATCTCGAATCGTTCGAGGCGGCGCTGCGGGACGCCGGCATTGCGCAGTGCAACCTGGTGCGCGTGTCGAGCATTTATCCGCCCGGCTGTCGCATCATCACGCGGCAGGCCGGGCTGGCCGCGCTGGTGCCCGGACAGATCACGTTCTGCGTGATGGCCGACGCGCGCACGAACGAGCCGAACCGCCTCGTGTCCGCCGGCATCGGCCTAGCGATCCCGAAGAAGAAGGACCACTTCGGGTACATCTCCGAGCATCACGGCTTCGGCATGAACGAGAAGAAGACCAGCGACCTAGTCGAAGACATGGCCGCCAGCATGCTCGCCACCACGCTGGGTATCGAATTCGACCCGGAAGCCGACTACGACGCGCGGCGTGAGGTGTACAAGATGAGCGGCGAAATCGTCCAGACGCGCGCGATCGTGCAGACAGCCGAGGGCGACAAGAACGGCAAGTGGACCACTGTCGTGGCCGCGGCCATCTTCCTGTTCGATTAACGTCATCCGGGTGCCCTGCGCCCCCGACATCAGGACGCGCATGCAGCCTACGGCCGCCGACAACTTTCTCGGTCTGCCCCCGCGGCTGGCCGATTACGCCCGTGCACGGTTCGCCGTCCTGCCGATACCCTACGAAGCGACGACGAGCTTCGGTACCGGGACGCGCGACGGGCCGCGCGCCATCATCACCGCCTCCCAGCAGGTTGAGCTGTACGACGAAGAGCTAGGACGCGAGTCGGTTCAGGCGGGCATTGCCACGCTCCCACCGCTGGAACCGGACGTCCGCGGACCGGAGGCCATGCACCAGTGCGTGTACGCGGCCGCCCGTCGAATCGTGCGTGACGGAAAGTTCCTGGTGGGACTGGGCGGTGAGCACGGCATCTCGTCCGCCCTGGTTCGCGCGGTGAAAGCCCGTTATCGCCGGCTCAGCGTGCTCCAGCTTGACGCCCACGCCGACTTGCGTGACAGGTACCAGGGCTCGCCCTTCAGCCACGCCTGTGTCATGCGCCGCATTCACGCGTTGAAAGTTCCCAGCGTCGGCGTGGGAATCCGCAACTATTCCGCCGAAGAGGCCCGCTTCCTCGCGGCGACCGGCCTCCCACTGTTTTCTGCCCGCCGCTGCCGCGAGACCAGGGACTGGATTGGCGAAGTCGTGCGTTACCTGACCGACGAGGTCTACATCACCATCGACATCGATGTGTTCGACCCCGCCTTTGCCCCCGGGACCGGGACGCCCGAGCCCGGCGGACTGGACTGGTACCAAGTCGTCGACCTGCTGGCGGCGGTCACACGCGGTCGACAGGTCGTCGCCGCGGACGTGGTCGAAGTACGTCCCTTGCCGCCCGCTACCGCGACCGAGTTTCTCGCCGCCAAGCTGATCTATCGCCTGATCGGTCTGGTTACCGCAGCCCATCGTTGACGCTTGCCGGCCTGCTTTGCCCGTCATAGCCTGCACCTATGCGCAGATACCGCGGTCTGTCGCCCCCGTCGCGCCGAGCCCGGAAGCCGACTTCCCCGGACCGCGCGGGCGCCGGGCGCCGCCCCCTGGTCCGACTGCTCGTACCAGGGCTGCTCATCGCACTCTGGTCGGGTAACGTTCTGTTGTGTCGAAACCTCTGGTACAGACTGCCCGTGACGCGACGCGCCCAACTGGACGGCCAGACGCTGCGCGCCGCATTCGCCGCGGCCAGGCCCAACTATCCGCCCCAGGCCCGCGAAGCCTTGCTGTTATGGCTCAATAGCGAGCGGCTCATCGAATCCTTCCGTTGCCCGGAGCAAACAACGGAGCTGCTCGCCGCAGCTCGCGCCACCCTGCCTGCCTTGCCACATACGCAGGTCGGACGTCTTCAGGTAGCCGCCCTGACGGTACGCGACGCAGAACTCCACGGCGTACCGCCCGACGGATGGTGGCCGCGGGTGCAGCCGCTCGTGGCGGGAATGGACGCCGGCAGGTTTCCACATTTTCTGCCGGACTTGCTGACGGCAGAGGCGGGCGTCTATCAGCAGCTCGGGCTGCCGGACGCCTATGCGCTCGGCGTCGCCCGCGAGCTGTTGGACGCGGTCCACGGCCCGTTCCTGCAATACGTGACCGATCGATTCGAGCAACTGGCGACAGCGCTGGAAGGCAGCGACGCCGAAGCCGCCTCTGCGTGTCGCCGGACTGTGCAACGCTTGTTGTGTCAATGGGTGCAAGAAGTCGGGCCGCCGGGCTTGCGGCTGGTGGCCGCCGATCTGCTGGCGCGCTCGATAGAAATCAACGGTCCGCGCACACCGTTGTCGCTCGCTGTGGCCGCCGAGTGTCGTGCCTGGCGCGCGGAATACCGCACGCGTGCCGAGGAACAGCCTCCGCTGCCCGCTGGGCTGCGGCTTTGTGATGATCCGGCTGTTTCCACCGATGCGCTGCGAAACGCGTTGATCGTAGCTGCATGGCTTACGTGTGCGGGATTGGGTGCGGCTGTTCTGACGCTGCTTACAACGCCCGCCTGGTTGCGAGCCCTGGAGCGCACGCCGACCGCAGTCGCGTTTCGCGCCGGCATCGTGGTCTTGCTGCTCTGCGGGGTGGCCTTTGGCATTTCCACCTTCGGCCACGAGCTGATCGATCGCGACTTCCGCCGCCTGGAGCAGCCCGAACTGGGCCTTCCGCGGCTTCCCATGCTGGCTGGGGCGTCGGCCATTGCGGCCGCGGCTTTGCTGGCACTTCCGAACTTCGTTCGTACGCACTCGTGGCGTATCGGGTGTGAAACGATCGGACGCTTGGCCGTTTGGCTTGCGCTGTGGCTTGGTTTGCTGGCCGCGGCAGCACACTTTCCGGTGCGCGTTCTGCTGGCGAAGTATGAGCGCGAATTCGCAACTGTTAATTGCGGCGGCTGGCTGCGGCCGGCGCCGTGGGCGCCCGAGAAGCTGCTTGATCATCTGCGTCTGTGGAATCCATAATCCGGCAGCCGCCGGCCTGTAACAGGGACATGCGCATGAAGACCATCATCGAGCCGTTTCGGCATCAAGGTCGTGGAACCGATCCGCATGACGACGCGCGAGGAGCGCGAGGAGATTCTGCGCGCCGCCGGCTTCAACGTCTTTCTCATCCGCGCGGAAGACGTGCTCATCGACCTCCTGACGGACAGCGGCACGGGCGCGATGAGCAGTCTGCAATGGTCCGGCGTCATGCGCGGGGATGAGTCGTACGCGGGAGCGCGCAGCTGGTACGTGCTGCGTGACAAGGTGCAGGAGCTGACGGGTTTTGAGCATATCCTGCCCACGCACCAGGGCCGCGCCAGCGAACGGATTCTGTTCGAGTTGATCGGCGGGCCGGGCAAGGTCGTCCCCAACAACAATCACTTCGACACGACCCGAGCCAACGTCGAGCACACGGGCGCTCAGGCCGTCGACCTGGTCGTCGAAGAAGGTCGCCACCCGACCACCCGTCATCCTTTCAAGGGCAACATGGACTTAGACCGGCTCGAGGCCCTGATCCGCGAGGTCGGCCCCGAACGTATCCCGGTGGTCATGGTCACCGTCACGAACAACAGCGGCGGCGGACAGCCCGTCAGCCTCGAGAACCTCCGCGGGGTACGGAAGATCTGCGACCGCTACCATCTGCGCTTCTTTCTCGACGCCTGTCGCTTTGCCGAAAACGCGTGGTTCATCAAACAGCGCGAGCCCGGCCAGCAGAACCGCAGCGTCCGCGAGATCGTCCGTGAGATGTTCGATCTCGTCGACGGCGCAACGATCAGTGCCAAGAAAGACGGCCTCGTGAACATCGGTGGACTGCTGCTCTTGCGCGACCCCGAACTGGCCCGCCGAGCCGACGAACTGTTGATCCTCACCGAAGGTTTCATCACCTACGGCGGACTGGCTGGGCGCGACCTGGAGGCGATGGCGCAGGGCTTCGAAGAGGTCGTGGACGAAGACTACCTGCGCTACCGCATCCGCAGCACCGAGTACCTGGGCGAAAAACTCCTGGCCGCGGGCATCCAGATCGTCGAACCACCCGGCGGCCATGCCATCTATATCGACGCGTGTCACTTCTGCCCGCACATTCCGCCGGCGCGCTTCCCCGGACAGGCACTGGTGGTCGGCCTGTACCGGCACGCCGGCATTCGCTGCGTCGAGATCGGCAGCGTGATGTTCGGCCAGAGCGGAACCCCGCCGCCGATGGAGCTCGTGCGGCTGGCCATTCCGCGGCGGGTCTACACGCAGAGCCACGTGGACTATGTGGTCGAGGCGTTGATCGAGCTGTATGCCCAGCGTGACCGGCTTCGGCCGCTAGAAATCGTCTGGCAGCCGCCGACGCTGCGACACTTCACGGCGCGCTTCCGCGAGCTGTAGCGTCTTGATCCTCAAGTAACCACGTGCCTGAGTACCGCAGCGGGCGCGAACAAGCCGCTGTCAAAATGCGGCGGTACGGGCCGGTTTCCGCCAGCCGGTCGCAATGTGCGCCTGGCGCGCGCCGAGGCCGAACTTCTCGTGCTCCTGTCAGCTACATTTCGGAGAGGAGCGGCGCGGCGGTACTCTCCGGTCCTGCCCGTGGGCAACCCGCCCGCCAAGCGCCGGTGTGAAACGTCGCGGGCCGCCCCCGACAGGAGCACGCGATGATCGGACGGCACACGGAGTTTTTCGGGCCGGACCTGGCCCGCGGCCCGTTCAGTTCCCACCGCATCGAGACTGCCGCGCTTCAGATCGCTACGGCGCTCGCCCAGTTGCGCGCGCCTCTGGCGCGGTCGGACGATGATCTGCGCAGCCACGCCAACTTCATCCGAGAGCTGGCCGACCGACTGGCACCCGACTGGGCCGCCCAGCTCACGATTCACGTAGGCAGCGAGAAATCCGACACGATCACTACCGACATCGCCGCCGTCACCGGCACATACTCGCTGCTGGAGTGTTGGCTGGCCGACAACGTGGGTGGCGGGGTCACGTCGCAGGCCCCGACGAACGTCACGTTCGTGACCGGCACGATCCTCGAAACGATCGTCACCGGCAGGCGCTACCTGGTGATCACCCCCGCCACCGGCGTGGTGACGGTCAGCGTGACGTACACCGGGATCCGCACGTGGTACTGGGCGGTCTCCCGGCACGCGCGCGTTTACTATTCGGACCGCCTCTACTTCGCGTAGTCGACCCGATTCCGTTCAAGGCTCCGCCGTCATTCCTCCGTGGCCGCTGGAGGCGGAACGGTCGGCGGACCCTCCGAATCGTTTGCGGAACCGGCCGGCGGCACGTCGGAAGGCGCAGCCGTCTCGGCCATGTCGCCGGCCGGAGGTCTTTCACTATCCGTTTGCGTCTGAGCAGCAGCCTGCTTTTCGGCTGGGGGCCGGGGGGTGTGCGCGACTGACCTCGGGCGAACGGCCGGCGACGTCTTGGGCGCCGGGGGATGCGCCAGCCCGTCGTACGGAACTTCGACCTCCAACTGCCCAACCTCCACCACGACCAGCTTCTTGGCTGCCACGACCCGCTTCACGCGCCCGGTCCGTCGGAACCGCTGCACGTAGACCGAGTCCAGCGGCTGGAGAGCGAGTGCCTGCTCTTCCGTAAGCGGCGGCAACGCCGGCGGGGGCGATTCCCCCGGCGGGGCAGGCCGCGAAGCCGCGGGTGGCGTTGGCACGGGCGGCGTCTTGTCTGTGCGCGCCGCCTGCGGTCGCGCCGGTGCGGGGCGCGGGCGCGCCGGCTGAGGACGCGGCGGCGCCGGACGCGGCGGCGGTGCCGGCGTCTCGGGCGGCAAAACATCACCCAAAGGCACCTCTACGCTGAACGCACCCACATCCACCTCGGCCCGCTGCTGGTCCAGCCGCACCCGGACGATGCGCCCGTCGCGGTCGAAATCCCGCACGCGCACCAGATCGCCGGGTTGCAGGTGCACAACCCGCTGCACCCACTGCTGAAACTCGACCCGTTGCTTCTCGAGCCGTGACTGGGCCTCCCGTGCTTCGGCCTGCACGCGATCGGCAGTCAGCTTGGCCGTCTCCGCTTCGCGGCGGGCCGCTTCCGCCTGACGCTTGACAACCTTCGTCCCTTCGATCGCGGCCTGCAACACCCGCGCCTTGCGCGACAGATTCCGTTGCGCGGCGTTGACGAGCCGGCGCGGCATGCCCAGTCGAGCCGCGATCTGGATCGCATTGCTCGTGCCCGGCTCGCCCAGCCGGAGGTGATACGTCGGACGCAGCGTCTGCGCGTCGAATTCCACGCACGCGTTTTCGGCCCCCGGGCGCGTCAGCGCGAAGCCCTTCAGGGCGCCGAGGTGAGTCGTGACAAAGCAGCGACAGTGCAAACGCAGCAGCTCATCCAGCAGCGCCCGCCCAATGGCCGCCCCCTCGTCCGGGTCCGTCCCCGCGCCCAGCTCATCGATGAGCAGCAGTGCCCGCGGGCCCGCGTGCCGCAACATGTCCAGCAGCCGCGTCAGATGAGCGCTGAACGTGCTCAGCGACTGGACCATGCTCTGTTCGTCCCCGACGTCGATCAGGATATTGCTGAAGACACCGAACTCGCACCCGGCGTCCACGGGCACCGGCAGTCCGGCCTGCACCATCAGGCTCAGCAGACCGATCGTCTTGAGCGTCACGGTCTTGCCCCCCGTGTTGGGCCCCGTGATGATCAGCAGGTTGAAGTCGACTCCGATGCGGTAATCAATCGGGACGACTTCGTCCGCCGGCTCGCCCCGCAGACCTTTTTGCCGCGCGAGCTCCAGCAGCAGCGGATGCCGGGCACCGCGCACGCTGAGCGAGCTTTCCTCGGTGATCTGCGGACAGCGCGCGTCGAACACCTTCGCGAACCGCACCTTGCTCATGACCAGGTCCAGTACGGCGATGGCTTCCAGCGCGCGCTGGATCTCCCGGGCATTCACGTGGACCTCGTGCGCCAGCTCCCACAACAGCCGGCCGATCTCCTCCTGCTCCTCGCTGCGGAGATTGCTGATCCGGTTGTTCAGCTCGACGACCTCGGCCGGTTCCACGTACAGCGTCGCGCCGCTGTCCGACGCGCGGTGCACGATTCCCGGCAGCCGTCCGCGATACTCCGTCCGCAGCGGAAACACGATCCGGTCCCCGTGGAACGTGTGATTGGGGTACTGAAGCACCCGGCGGATCTGCGGGTCCCGCAGCAGCCGCGCCACGACCTGATCGATCTCCCGCGTCGCCTCCGCGATTTCGCCCCGGACCCGATGCAACTTGGGACTCGCGGAGTCCCGCACCTGTGCGCGCTCGTCGATCACGGCCGCGATCCGTTCGGCGATGGTACGGAAGTCGCCGATGCGTTGCGCCAGATGCCGCAATTCGACATAGCTTTCGGGCAGGTCGCGCAGATATTCGCACAGCGCGTGCGTCCCGGCCAGCGTCGCCCCCACCTGCGCCATTTCTTCCACGCTGACCCGCAGCGGCGGAGCACAGCGCTGCACGATCTCGCGCACGTCCGTGATTCCCCCGAAGGGAGGCACGCCGCGTTCCTCGATCAGCCGCTGAAGCTCGGTGACCTGTTGCAGCCAGCGGCGTACCAACGCAACCCGCGTGACCGGATGAATCGCCAAGGCCAGCGCGCGGCCCAATTGGGTCATGGCGTAGCCGGCGAGCAACTCCCGGATCCGAAAGAAGTCCAGCCGTTCCAGCGAGTGCTGATCCATGTGGCGCTCGCACCTGTCCGCCGCTGCACACGAGCCCTGCGCGGCCACCTTACGGCTGTGCCGCCGGGCCGGACATCACAGCCTGTCATTTTGCTGTAGGTTATGCGAAGCCGTCGTACGGTTACAAGGGTTGGGGCAGGCAGCGGGGCCGGTTCCGGCGGGCGGTTCGATTGCCGGACTAACCTGACCACTCCGATGTGTGTCTAGTCACTCGGAGTTCTGGGAAGAGCCGAGGATGAGAGCCATGAGACCGACCATCCGGAAGAAATGGCTGGCGCTGCTACTGGCCGGGGCGTGGTTGCCGCTGACCATCACGTGCGATCCTGGCATCTGGGGCGGTGTCATTCGCGTGGTCGACAGCGGCTGGAGCGATGTCGTCATCGTCGAAGAGGACTGTGGCTGGTGCTGGTGGGGCGACTGCTGCGACGAGGGCCACTTCTTCGATTTCGATTTCGAGCTCGACGACTGAGCGTCCCACGTCGCCCCGCGACCATCGCGCACAAGTGCCGACCTGCGTCCGATAGACCGGGTCCTCAAGTGGCGGAATAAGTTGTCCGCCGTGCAGGCGCTCCGACGAGTGCACTTCCCTCCTCGTTTTTTTTTCTGACAGCCGCTAACTCATCTCACCACTTGCGCCGGTAAACCCGCGCGCCCGCGGTCTGCGTTCGCCCATACTTTCGGACGGACGGCACACCCAGCGAGCAGTTCTCGGTCGCATCCGAACGGCCCCCGGCCGCGTTTGCCTGCCGTACCCCGCAATTGGAAAGCTTGGGGTGGTTCGTTTTGAGGCATCACAGGCCTTCCAGGAGAACGCGGTATGGCAATGACAGTCAACAACACAAACACCCTGTCTCTGCTCACAATTCTGAACCGGACATCCGCGGCGCAGGAGAACACGCTGACGCGGATGTCCACCGGTCGCAAGATCAACCGCGGTGCGGATGATCCGGCCGGGCTGCTGGCGGTTACCCAGCTCCAGTCGCAGTTGACCGCCGTGAACGCGGCCATCTCGAACAACCAGCGCACAGACGCGATGCTTGGGGTGGCCGACAACGCGCTGACCGAAATTGGCAACCTGGTCAACGAAATCCAGCGCCTGGCCAACGAGACCGCGAACAGCGCGGCGTTGACCGCGGATGAAATCGCCGCCAATCAATCGCAGATCGACGACGCCCTGACCTCCATCGACCGCATCGTCTCCAACACGAACTTCAACGGTAAGAAACTGCTCGACGGCTCATTCGGTATCAGCTACGCGGTCGGCGATTCGGACAAAGTTACCGACGTGCGCGTCTACAGCCGCCGGCCGGGTAGCGACGAAACCACGCTCACGGTCCGACTGGCCTCCGCGGCCGAGCAAGCGGTGCTCAGCAACGTCATCACGGCGACCACGAGCAGCAGCCGCACCTTCACCGTACAGGGACTGCTGGGGACGGCCGTGATCACGGTCGCTTCCAGCGAAGCTTTGTCGAGCATCGCCGCGAAAATCAACGCGGCGGCGGCGCAGACCGGCGTGTCCGCGAGCCTGACCACCACCTCCGCCGGCAGTCGCGTACACCTCTACAGCCGCGCTTCGGGCTCGCGTGCCTTCGTGCGCACCAAGCTGATCCAGGGCAGCGGCGTGGCGGAAGGCAGTGACACCGGCGTCGACGCCGTCGTGACGGTCAACGGCCAGCAGGCCGCAGTGGACGGCAATCACGTCGTGTTCAGCGGCAACGGGGTCAGCCTGGCGTTCGAAAATGCCATGATCTCTGCGGGCGACTCCACGACCATCACGATCAGCGGCGACGGCTCCGGCGGATCGACCGGCGCCACCTTCAGCCTAGGCACCGATGCGAACTCCGTGGCGACCATCGGCATCGACGCGTTGTACACCTCGCAGCTTGGCAACGCGTCGGTCGGGTACCTCAAGTCCCTGGCCAGCGGTGGCGAGAACTCGCTGCTGAACAATCCGACGCAGGCCGCCGATATCGCCCGCGAAGCGGCCAAGCAAATCGCGACGTTGCAGGGCCGCATCGGTGGATTCCAGAAGTTCCAGGTGCGGACGGCGATCAACTCGCTGAACGACAACAAGGCAGGCCTTGAGAAGGTCCGCAGCGTAATCAACGATGTGGACTACGCGGTGGAGAGCGCGGAGCTCAACCGCCAGAACGTGCTGCTCCAGTCGGCGATGTCGCTGCTGGGGCTGGCCAACCAGCAAAGTGCTCAGGTCCTGGCGCTGCTGCGGTAATGCCGCCGGCGACCAGCCACTTTCCCCATCGGGCCGGGTGGCACCCGCTGCCGCCCGGCCTTTTCTCTTGCGGCCATCGACCGTGCCCAACGACCTTCGCCGCATCCAGCCCACAGCCCCAGGGCCTACGCCAGAGGGACGGCCCCCTGGCTAGGCTTATGAGCGCCCCGAAAGCTTCTGGACCATACCGCAGACGTCGTCGCTACGCAGCAGCGCCTCGCCGACCAACACCGCGCAGGCCCCCGCGGCGTGCATACGCTCGACGTCCCGCCGGGTGCGGATTCCGCTTTCCGCCACGATGGGAATCCCGCGTGGCACACGCGGAGCGAGTCTTTCGGTCGTGCTCAGATCGACCATCTGGGCTCCGAGGTCGCGGTTGTTGATACCCAGCAGGACACCGGGCCTCCAACTGTCGCCCAGGGCCTCGAGGACGGAGCGCAGCCGCGCGGCGGTGTGTACCTCGAGCAGCACCCATAGCCCCAGCGACCGCGCCAGGTCCACCAGATCCACCACAACCACGTCCGCAAGCGCCTCCGCTATGACGAGCACCGCATCCGCCCCCGCCGCGCGACTCTCGTGCAACTGATACGGGTCGATCAGAAAATCCTTACGCAGGACCGGCAATCCAACCGCCGCTTTGATCTGCCCGATGTGCTCCAGTCGACCGCCGAAGAAAGGCTCGTCGGTCAGCACGCTCAGGGCGGCGGCGCCGGCCGCTTCATACGCTTTGGCCAGTGCGACGGGATCGTACGCCGCACGGAGGACGCCCGCCGACGGACTCGCCCGCTTCACCTCCGCGATCAGATTGGGCCCGCCCCGCCGGGGCGCCGTTACGGCACCATAGAAGTTGCGCGTCGGTACGATGTACGTGGGCTCGGCCTGAAGGGCCGCCAGCGGCCGTACACGTCGCGCATGCTCGACTTCCGCCCGTTTCGTCGCGAGAATCTGGTCCAGAACGTTGGCCACCACAACTTCCAGCGTCGCGACAGGCGTGATAGCGGCCGGCGGAACGGCGCCGGGGCCGGCCGCGCTCCGAACGTCCGGCTGCGCGCACAACGACGGCATGCTAGCTGACATCGCTTCAGCCGTGCAAGTTGCCGACCTGCTCCTGCTGCTGGTCGGCGTCGTCCTCTTGGCCGGACTCGCGCTGGCGGCGCGCCGGCGCGGGTCCTGGCGCGACCCGCTCGCCGGGTGCGCTTTGCCCGTCCCCGGACCGGATGTGCCCCAGATCCTCGCGGCATGTCTCGTGTTCTTCGGTGCCCAGCTCCTGCTAGTCGAGCTGACGATTCAGGGGCGGCCTCGCGCGGAGCTGGCGCGCTACGGCAGCGACACGTGGTTCCGCGCACAGGCAGCCACGATCGGCGCGCAGATTCTAGCCATTGTTTTCATGACGGCTTTGCTGCTTCGCCGCAGACACGCTGCGACCGACTCAGCGCCCACTCCTCCGCCCCGACACGTGCTCACCAGCGCGTCAGCCGGACTGGCGGCCTTCGTCGTGCTTCTCCCACTGGTGGCGGTCCTGTGGAACGCCGGCAACGTTGTGTGGAAGTGGATGCATCCCGCGCTGCCGCCGCCACTGCATCCGGTCCTGCTGGCCATCGACGGAGGCGTCTGGGGCCGGTGGGGCACGCTGCAACTCTTGCTGGGCGCTGTCCTTGTGGCCCCGGTGGCCGAGGAACTGCTGTTCCGCGGTGTCCTGTTGAGTGGACTATGCCGCGCCTGGGGGCTGGTCTGGCCGTCCATCCTGTTGAGCGCCGCCGCTTTCGGCTTCGTGCATGGTCAACCCCAGGACGTGCTGCCGCTGGTCCTCATGGGCGTCGTGCTGGGCTTCGTACGGGTGTGGACCGGCCGCCTCTGGCCGTGCGTTCTGGCCCATATGCTGTTCAACACACGCACGGTCACGCTCGCCCTGCTGTCGCCACAAACGCTGCGGACTGGCCAATAAGCGGGGTTGGCAGGTACCGGGCCGCCTTGACGGACGCCGCCCGGCTCGTATTCTCTCGGTCTATGGCCGACCTGTACTCCTCGAAAATCGTGGGCGAAGCGCTGACATTCGATGATGTGCTGCTGATTCCGCGCCGGGCATCCATCCACCCGCGGGATATCGATGTCAGCACCCAGCTCACGCGTCAAATCCGCATCAATATCCCGCTCGTCAGCGCCCCGATGGACACCGTCACGGAGAGTGCCCTGGCGATCGCGCTGGCCCAGGAAGGCGGCATCGGCATCATCCACCGCAATCTCAGCATCGAAGACCAGACGCGCGAGGTCCGCAAGGTCAAACGGTCCGAGAGCGGCGTCATCCTCGACCCCGTCACGCTGCACCCCGACGACTCCGTCGGCCGCGCGCAGGAAGTCATGCGGCTGCATAACGTAAGTGGCATTCCCATCACCCGCGAAGACGGCACGCTCGTCGGCATTCTCACCCGCCGCGACCTGAAGTTCCGCGAGTCCGCGGAGAAGCGGATCGCCGAGGTCATGACCCGCGATCATCTGGTCACGGCGCCGCCGCACACGACGCTCGACGAAGCCGAAGAGATCCTCAAGCGACATAAGGTCGAAAAGCTTCTGCTGGTAGACGAGCAGAACCGACTCGCGGGACTGATCACGATGCGCGACATTGAGCGGTCACGCGAGTTTCCCCAGCGCTGTTCGGACGACCGCGGGCGCTTGCGCGTCGGGGCGGCGATCGGCGTGCATGACTATGAACGGGCGTCGGCTCTGATCGCGGCGGACGTGGACGTGCTGGTCGTGGACACCGCCCACGGCCATAGCGACGCCGTCCTCGAAACCGTTCGGACCCTGCGCCGCCAGTACTCAATTCAGATCATCGCCGGCAACGTGGCGACGGCGGAGGGCGCCCGCGACCTGACGGAGGCGGGAGCGGATGCGATCAAGGTCGGCATCGGACCGGGCGCGATCTGCACGACGCGGGTCGTAACGGGGGCGGGGATTCCCCAGATCTCCGCCATTATGGCGTGCGCTAGCGCCACGGATGTCCCGATCATTGCGGACGGAGGGATTCGGTACAGTGGCGATATCGTCAAGGCACTGGCCGCCGGTGCCTCCAGCGTCATGATTGGCTCGTTGTTTGCGGGATTGGAGGAATCTCCCGGTCAGCTCGTGCTATGGAAAGGCCGCCGGTTTAAGGAATACCGCGGCATGGGATCGTTGGCCGCGATGGCGCGGGGCAGCGCGGAGCGTTACGGCCAGTCCGCGGACCAGCCGAAGAAGATGGTTCCGGAAGGTGTCGAAGGGCGTGTCCCGTATCGGGGGCGCCTGAGCGAGTACGTGTACCAGCTCGTGGGCGGACTGCGCCAGGGTATGGGCTACGGCGGCGTGCGCAACGTGGCCGAGCTGCGCGAAACGTCGCGCTTCGTGCGCGTGACCCACGCGGGCGTGATTGAATCGCACCCGCACGATATCATGATCACGAAGGAACCGACGAACTATGCGATCGACGTCAGCGCGGAGGAGTGAAACCGGGCGGCCGGCCCGCGGCTGCGGGCGGCGAGCGAGGGTTGCTGAAATGTCCCCCCGAATCGCGTCGCGCGTACTGGACCCGGTGGCGATTCTCGCCGGCTGGGCCGTGCTCCTGCTCTCCGGGTGTGCGCACATCCCGAACTACTACAAGGAGGACGGGCCCTCGGCCACAGCCGAGTGGGATTCCCCCACGGCGGCCGACGTGAAGGCGCGCTACGAGCCGGCTCCCGCGCGCCAGCGCGGCTGGGCGCAGGCGACCGTCACCCCCGAAGACGGCGCGGTCCCCCACTGGCCACTGTGGTTCGAGGACCCCTTCGTGGACAAGGGGCACGGGCGGACAGATGAGACTCATCCGCATGACGTCTATCGGCTCGGCTGGGAGGATTGGGTAGCGTTTCCCTACGGACCGGCCCGCTGGACCGCAAACTGGCTGATGCTGCCGGTCAGCGCCATCGTGACGCCGCCGTGGACGGTCATGGAGAGTGACGGCCAGCTCAGCCGCCAGTTCCTCGGGTACGACCACGATGCCGCCCCGGTCGAACGCACTTGGTTGGGTGCCCCAACGGTGGCGGACGGCAAGACGTCGTCAGCGACACCGAGCTCTCAACCGGAAGAATCCACCGACGCGCTGTCCGCCGCGCAGCCGGAGTAAAGTAATAAGAAGGTCCCCCGAGCGTTCCCCGCGAACCTCCGCAGCGCAAACCATCAGCTCGGCGAGACGGTGTCCGAAACCGTCCCCATGGCCTCCAGCGGGGGCACGTCGCTCAGGAGCATGCGCAGGTTAGTCAGCTCCTGACGTTCGCGTTTGAGGTTCTCGCGGTACGCGGGCACCGTGGTGTGATGAATCTCCGGCCCGATTTCCTCCAGGGCCTCGTCCACCAGGCGTAGCAGCAGATCACGCTGGGCAGAAGTCAGTTCCACAATCATCGCCGATCCTCCTGCTCACACCCACTTTGAGTATAATCGCGCCCGCTGCCGCGGACCGGAAAAACTGCGAAACCGCACGTGAAGAGCCGACGTACAACGGCCGCCGGCGGCCGCGGACCGCACACCGACGCTTACGCTCGAGCCCGGCATGCGCCAAACCCCTACCGAGAACCGGACGTCGCGGGCGGGCGTGGCGCGTTGGGAATTGCTGGGTCTTATCGGGGTGCTCGCGGTCGGCGCCACCCTGCGTCTGGCATACCTGCGCGAACGGGCCGACCAACCGGATTTCCGGGCACCTGCGGCGGATGCGATGTTCCATGACTACTGGGCCCGCGGCCTGGTCACGGGGAACTGGACGCCACCGGCCGGCATGCCCGACCCGCAGATCCAAAGAGCCCCCTACCTGCGGCCGCCGGGATATCCCTACTTTCTGGCTGCGGTGTACGGGATCGCCGGGCCCAGCCCGTGGGCGGCCGCGGTCGCCCAAATGATCGTCGGACTGGGTTCCTGTGTGCTGGGGTGGATTCTGGGACGTTGGGGATTCGGGCCCGCCGCAGGCTTGGCCGCTGCGGCCCTGCTGGCGACACATTGGGCTTTCCTCTACTACGAGGAGGAACTCCAGGAGCCCTTCCTGCTGGTCTTCCTCATGCTTGCTGCGCTCGCGGCCTTGCAACGCTGGACAGTGAGCAGGCGTGCGGGCTGGGCGGCTATGGCCGGCGTGGTCCTCGGAGCGTTCGCCGTGACGCGCCCCAACGGGCTGCTCTTGATCTTGGCGGCGCTCGCGTGGATCGGGCACCTCTGTCGCCGGTCACCGCAGAACGCAGTCCGACCGCTGCTGGCGCTGGGCAGCGGCGCGGCGGCACTGATCGCGCCGGTGACGATTCGTAACTTTGTGGTCGCCCGTGACTTTGTGCTCATATCGTCCAACGGCGGCATCAACCTGTATGTCGGGAACAACCCCCGCGCGGACGGCGTCAAGAGCGACGTACCAGAGCTCCAGGCGCTGGCCGGACGGTCAACCTGGGGCTGGTTTTCCTACCCACAGATCGCCCGCGCGCTGGAGCACGAGCTTGGCCGACCGCTCAAACCATCACAGGTCGAGGCATACTTCGGACGGCGCGCCATGCAATTCATTCGCCAAAACCCGGGGCAGTTTCTCCGCCTCACCGGGCGGCGCGCCCTGCTCTTCTGGGGCCCGGCAGTGGTCTCCAATAACAAAGAAATCCATTACGATCGGCAGAATTCTCCGCTGCTGCGTTACCTGCCAGGCTTTCCACTCTTGTTCACCCTCGCGCTTCTCCTGCTGCTGACACTGCCGGCCGGGCGACGTCACCGGGCCGCGTCGCCCCGCGACCAGCAGCGCAGCGACCCCGCACGCCGCACGATGGCGCTTCTCTGGCTGTT
>Ga0067045_1002414_pt1 | contig 142126 bp, 136 predicted proteins | sample TerdegcTABiofilm_FD_59184 | JGI IMG/M metagenome (GOLD analysis project Ga0067045, IMG submission 59184) | Combined Assembly of (Gp0054472, Gp0054536) Wastewater bioreactor microbial communities from Singapore -Terephthalate degrading...
AAGTTCTGCTCCACCATCACCACGGTGTAGCCCTTGGTGCGCAGCATGGTGATCATGCGGGCCAGCGCCTGCACGATGACGGGGGCCAGGCCTTCGGAGATCTCGTCGAGCAGCAACAGCCGCGCGCCGGTACGCAAAATGCGCGCCACCGCCAGCATCTGCTGCTCGCCGCCCGACAGGCGCGTGCCCTGGCTGTGGCGGCGCTCGGCCAGGTTGGGGAACATGGCGTAGATCTCGTCCACGCTCATGCCCTGCTGGCCGGTCTTGAGCGGTGGCGGCAGCATCAGGTTCTCCTCGCACGAGAGGCTGGAGAAGATGCCGCGCTCTTCCGGGCAGTAGCCCACGCCCAGGTGGGCAATGCGGTGCGTGGGCAGGTGGATGGCCTCCACGCCATTGATCCTGATCGAGCCCTTGCGTGCGCCCGTCAGCCCCATGATGGCGCGCAGCGTGGACGTGCGGCCCGCGCCGTTGCGCCCCAGCAGCGTGACTACCTCGCCGGGCTGGACCACCAGGTCCATGCCGTGCAGCACATGGGATTCGCCATACCAGGCCTGCAGGCCCTTGATTTCCAATGCCGGTGCAGTCATCTCAATGCGCTCCCTGCAACTGGCCGTCGGTGGTGCCCATATACGCTTCCATCACTTGCGGGTTGCGCGAAACTTCCTCGTATGGCCCCTCGGCCAGCACGGCGCCGCGCTGCAGCACCGTGATGCGGTCGGCGATGGTGGAGATCACCTTCATGTTGTGCTCCACCATGAGAATCGTGCGGCCTGCCGAGACCTTCTTGATCAGCTGGGTCACGCGGTCCACGTCTTCGTGGCCCATGCCCTGGGTGGGCTCGTCCAGCAGCATCAGCTCGGGCTCCATGGCCAGCGTGGTGGCGATCTCCAGCGCGCGCTTGCGGCCATAGGGCAGGTTGACGGTGACCTCGTCGGCCAGGTCCTGCAGGCCGACTTCGGACAGCAGCTGCATGGCGCGGTCATTGAGCATGGACAGGCTTTTTTCGCTGCGCCAGAAATGGAACTCGGTGCCCAGCTTGCGCTGCAGGCCGATGCGCACGTTCTCCAGCAGCGTGCAATGCGGGAAGACGGCCGAGATCTGGAAGGACCGGATCACGCCACGGCGCGCGATCTGCGCCGGCGCCTCCTGCGTGATGTCCTCGCCGTTGAAACGGATGGTGCCGGAGGTGGGCTCCAGGAACTTGGTCAGCAGATTGAAGCAGGTGGTCTTGCCTGCGCCATTGGGGCCGATCAAGGCATGGATGGAGCCGCGGCGCACCGAAAGGTCCACCTTGCTCACCGCCGTAAATCCCTTGAACTCTTTGGTCAGGTTCCGGGTTTCGAGAATAACGTCGCTCATGTGCGCTTCGCCTGCTCCGTTGATGCTGCCAGCCGCCAACGCGTCGCCAGAGGCTCTGGTGGGCGTTGTGCAGGGTCGGACGCATCGTAGGCTTGCCGACGTTGTGCACCGCAGCGGGAAAACGCCTACGTAGGTGCTCCTAAGCACAGGCCCTGCCCCGCACTGCAGCATGGCGCATCAAGACGAGTCGCCGCAAAAACAAGAAGCAACCACTCACACTTGAAATAATCAAGCAGTCACGGGGCTGCAAGGCGCCGCGGCTGCAGGCGGGCCCTAGGGTTCTCCATCACCTCGGCCCGGCGACGCCCACGCGGAAGGCCAGAGCGCTTCCAAAGAGATAGCAAACTACCCTTTTTGCGGCTTGGCAGACAGCGACCAATGTCTGCTGCCTTACGGGAAACACCCAGGTGGGCAATCTCCCTGTGGCCTACTCAGTCACTATGCGAAAAGCCGCGGATATGCTTGGGTTTGTCGCCCCATCAATTGAATGGCGACAAAGCGACTCAAAGCGCTATTCAATTAATAGCACCAGGTGATTGCCTGGCATGGGAATTGGCGATCGATCGCCATGAGCGCAATTGTCGCCGCCAAGACAGCATGTGCCCGGAGCAAGTTACTGCAGCGTTTCCTTGCTGCCTTGCGGCAAGGCCAATGGAACCACGGCAATGCCTTCGTCCAGCAATTGCATGGCCTGCTCGGGACTGGCCTTGCCGCGGATGGCGCGCTCTTCGGTCTCGCCATAGTGCATGCGGCGGGCTTCATCGGCAAAGCGTTCGCCCACGTCCTCGGTCTGCTGCGCGACCTTGCGCGACCACTGCAGCCAGGCGGCCTGCATGGCCTGCAATTGCTCACGCGCCTGGGGCGGCATGGCCGTTGAAGCAGCGGCTGCCGCGCTGGCGGCGGAGGCGGCTGCAGCAGGCTCTGCCGCCGCAGCCGGGGGCAAACTTGCAGGCTTGGCGCCAAGATTGATGCGGGGGGCGCTCAGGCGCTTGGTGATGTCGCTGTGGCCGCAGACGGGGCACAGCACCAGCTGGCGCTGCAGCTGGCTCTGGAAATCCTCTTCCGAGGCGAACCAGCCCTCGAAGAGGTGGCCCTGCGGGCAATGGAGGTCGAGCACTTTCATCGCGCACCCTCATCCATGAAGCAACCGGCACCGCGGCCTCAGCCGCGGCGGTGAATCAGGAAACGATAGACGAAACCCGGGAATGCCAGTGTCAGGAACAACGCCCCCGTGATGGCATAGAACTCCCAGCCCTGGGGTGCAATCTGCCCCACGCGGCGCTCCAGCAGCAGCGCCACGCCGCCGACGATGAAGTACAGCAGCACCATCTCCAGCAGGCACAGGGCCAGCGGCTTGCGCTGGGTGCGCAGCGGCCCCAGCTGCAGCCAGCGGGGGTTGAAGAAAGGCAAATTGGCTGCCACAAGGGCAGCCAATATCACGAGCCAGATCGAAGCGGTTTGCGACAAGCCGATGTCCTCACCGCAGGGCCTTGCGCGCAAGGCCCTGCACAGGGAAAGTGGATCAGGAAGCCAGGGCGCGCACGACGGCGTCGGCGCACAGGGCCATCAGGCCGCCGGGCAGGATGCCCAGACCCAGCACCAGGGCGCCATTGAGGGTCAGCACCACGCGCACGTCCAGCGAAGCGGAAACGCTGGTGGCGGTGATGGGCTCATCAAAGTACATGACCTTGACGACGCGCAGGTAGTAGAAGGCGCCGATCAGCGACATGACCACGGCGAACACGGCCAGGGCGATGTACAGGCTGTGGCCCGAAGCCACCAGCGCCTGCAGCACCGACAGCTTGGCGTAGAAGCCGACCAGGGGCGGAATGCCGGCCATGGAGAACAGGCAGATCGCCATCACGCCGGCATACAGCGGGCTGCGCTGGTTCAGGCCGGCAAAGTCGGCGACCTCTTCGCTCTCGAAGCCTTCGCGGGCCAGCAGCTGGATCACGCCGAAGGCGGCCAGCGTGGTCAGCACATAGGTCACCACGTAGAACATGGCCGAGCTGTAGGCGTTCTCGACGGTGGCCGGATCGACCTTGCCGTCGACCACACCCGACATCAGGCCCAGCAGCACGAAGCCCATCTGCGAGATGGTCGAGTAGGCCAGCATGCGCTTGAGGTTGGTCTGCTGCAGGCCGGCCAGGTTGCCGACCAGCAGAGAGGCAATGGCAAGCACGGCCAGCATCTGCTGCCAGTCGATGGCCAGCGGCAGCAGGCCGTCCACCAGCAGGCGGATGACGATGGCGAAGGCCGCCAGCTTGGGCGCGCCACCGATCATGGTGGTGATGGCCGTGGGAGCGCCCTGGTACACGTCGGGGACCCACATGTGGAAGGGAACCACGCCCAGCTTGAAGGCCAGGCCGGAGACCACGAAGACCAGGCCGAACACCAGCACCTGGTGCTTGATTTCGCCCGAGTTGATGGCCTTGAACACCTGGCCGATGTCCAGCGAACCGGTCGCGCCGTAGAGCATGGACATGCCGTACAGCAGGAAGCCGCTGGCCATGGCGCCAAGCACGAAGTACTTCATCGCGGCCTCGACCGAAGCCGTGTGGTCGCGGCGCAGCGCCACCAGGGCGTAGCTGGACAGCGTCAACAGCTCCAGGCCCAGGTAGATGACCAGGAAGTTGTTGCCCGAGATCATGATGAACATGCCCAGCAGCGCGAGCATGGCCAGCGTGAACAGCTCGCCGCCGCGCAGCATGTCGCGGTCAGCGGCATAGGGTCGGCCGTAGACCAGGGTGACCATCATGGCCACGGTGGCGAAACACTTGAGCCAGTTGCCCATGGCGTCGGAGACGACCATGTTGCCCCAGCCATAGAACGTGTTGCCACTGGAGGCATACATGCCTTGCAGCACGGCCACCACGCCCAGGGTCAGCAGTGTCAGAACATAGGTGCCCGTGCGGCGCGGGCTTTTGACGCCCAGGTCCACCAGGGCGATCACGCAGGCCATGACCAGGAGAAGGATCTCCGGATAGATGGCCAGCCAGCTGATGTTGTCAATCATCTCGATTCTCTCGTTTCAGTCTGGTCACTGCAGCTTGCTCATGGCCACATGCTTGAGCAGCTCGGCCACGGACACATCCATCACGTCAGTGAAGGGCTTGGGATACAGGCCCATGTACAGCACGGCGATGGCCAGCAGACCCAGCACCAGGAACTCGCGGTTGCCGATGTCGGTCAGGCCGCGCACATTGTCATTGGTGACAGGACCCAGGTAGACGCGCTTGTACATCCACAGCGTGTAGGCCGCGCCGAAGATCAGCGCCGTGGCAGCGCCCAGGCCGATCCAGAAGTTGTATTGCACGGCGCCCAGGATCACCATCCACTCGCCGACGAAGCCGGCCGTCGCGGGCAGGCCGCAGTTGGCCATGGCGAACAGCAGCGCGAAGGCCGCGAACTTGGGCATGGTGTTGACCACGCCGCCGTAGGAAGCGATTTCACGCGAGTGCACGCGGTCGTAGAGCACGCCGATGCACAGGAACATGGCGCCCGACACGAAGCCGTGGGCAATCATCTGCACGATGCCGCCAGCAATGCCCAGCGGATTGAAGATGAAGAAGCCCAGGGTCACGAAGCCCATGTGGGCCACGGACGAGTAGGCCACCAGCTTCTTCATGTCCTTTTGCACCAGGGCGACCACGCCCACGTAGATCACGGCGATCAGCGACAGGGCGATGACCAGCCAGGCCCACTTGTGCGAGGCATCGGGTGCGATGGGCATGGAAAAGCGCAGGAAACCGTAGGCGCCCAGCTTCAGCATGATGGCGGCCAGCACGGCGGAGCCGCCGGTGGGCGCTTCCACGTGCACGTCGGGCAGCCAGGTGTGGACCGGCCACATCGGCACCTTCACGGCAAAGGCCGCGAAGAAGGCGAAGAAGATCAGCGTCTGGGCCGTCATGGACAGCGGCAGCTTGTGCCAGTCGAGGATCTCGAAGCTGCCACCCGACTGGGTGTACAGGTAGATCACGGCGACCAGGGTCAGCAGCGAACCCATCAGCGTGTACAGGAAGAACTTGAAGGCCGCATAGATGCGGTTGGGACCGCCCCAGATGCCGATGATCAGGTACATCGGGATCAGCGTGGCCTCGAAGAACACGTAGAACAGCAGGCCGTCCAGCGCGCTGAACACGCCGACCATCAGGCCGGACAGGATCAGGAAGGCGCCCATGTACTGGTTCACGCGCTCGGTGATGTTCTCCCACGACGCGATCACGACGATCACGGTGATGAAGGCGGTCAGCGGCACGAACCAGAACGAGATGCCATCCACGCCCAGGTGGTAGTGGATGTTGAAGCGCTCGATCCACAGCGCCTTCTCCACGAACTGCATGGCAGCCGTGCTGTTGTCGAACTGCTGTATCAGCGGCAGCGTGACGGCCAGGCCTGCCAGCGCGCCGACCAGGGCCAGCCAGCGCACTGCCTTGACCTGATCCTCGCGGCCCAGGGCCAGCAGGAGGGCGCCGAAGGCGATCGGCACCCAGATTGAAAGACTCAACCAATGCATTTTTGTTCTTCCCCTACTACTTGTTGAGCCACACGAAATACGTCATGAGAGCGAACACGCCCAGCAGCATGACCAACGCGTAGTGATAGAGATAGCCCGACTGCAGCTTGCGCACCCACTGGCCGATGCGGCCGATGAGCTTCCACGAGCCGTTGACGATGCCGCCATCGATGATGGCCTGGTCGCCGACCTTCCAGAAGAAGCTGCCGAAGGCGCGTGCGCCGCGGGCGAAGATGTTCTCGTAGACCCAGTCCACGCCGTACTTGCCTTCCAGTGCCTGGTAGACACCGATCTTCTGCATGGACGACTTGATGGCGGCAGGCACTTCGGGCTTGACCATGTAGAACAGGTAGGAGACGACGACGCCTGCCAGTGCAAGCCAGAACGGCGCGGCCGTGAAGCCGTGCAGCGCCATGGGCACCCAGCCGTGGATCTTCTCGGCCAGCTCGGCCATGGCGCCGTGCTTGCTGCCATCGACGTGGATCACACCCTTGAAGAAATCACCGAACAGCATGGGCATCAGTGCCAGGGCACCGATCACCACCGAGGGGATGGCCAGCAGCATCAGCGGGCCGGTCACGACCAGTGGCGACTCATGCGGCTTGGCATCGTGGCCATGGCCGTGGTGGTCGTCATGGGCGTGGTGGTCATCGTGGCCATGGTGGTGCGCATCGGGATTCTGGTCGTAGCGCTCCTTGCCGTGGAAGACGATGAAGTACAGGCGGAAGGAGTAGAAGGCCGTGATGAACACGCCGGCCAGCACCGCGAAATTGGCGAAGCCAGCACCCGGCAGGTTGGTGGCATGCACGGCCTCGATGATGGCGTCCTTCGAGTAGAAGCCCGAGAAGAACGGCGTGCCGATCAGCGCCAGGTTGCCCAGCAGGAACGTGATCCAGGTGATGGGCATGTACTTGCGCACGCCGCCCATCCAGCGGATGTCCTGGTTGTGGTGCATGCCCATGATCACCGAGCCGGCGCCAAGGAACAGCAGGGCCTTGAAGAAGGCGTGGGTCATCAGGTGGAACACGGCCACCGAGTAGGCCGAGGCGCCCAGGGCCACGGTCATGTAGCCCAGCTGCGACAGCGTGGAGTACGCGATCACGCGCTTGATGTCGTTCTGGATGATGCCCAGCACGCCCATGAACAGCGCCGTGATGGAGCCGATCACCAGGATGAAGCTCAGCGCGGTGTCCGACAGCTCGTACAGCGGCGACATGCGCGAGACCATGAAGATGCCTGCCGTCACCATGGTGGCGGCGTGGATCAGTGCCGAGATGGGGGTCGGGCCTTCCATCGAATCGGGCAGCCAGGCATGCAGCGGGAACTGGGCCGACTTGCCCATGGCGCCGATGAACAGGCAGATGGCCGTCACCGTCACCAGCAGCCAGCCGGTGCCCGGCAGCAGGGTGTTCTGGATCTCGGGCAGCTTGGCGAAGATCTCGCCGTAGTTCATGGTGCCCGTGTAGGCAGCGATCAGGCCGATGCCCAGGATGAAGCCGAAGTCGCCCACGCGGTTGACCAGGAAGGCCTTCATGTTGGCGAAGATGGCCGAGGGCTTGTTGTAGTAGAAGCCGATCAGCAGGTACGACACCAGGCCCACGGCTTCCCAGCCGAAGAACAGCTGCAGCAGGTTGTTGCTCATGACGAGCATCAACATGGAGAAGGTGAACAGCGATATGTAGGAGAAGAAACGGTTGTAGCCGTCATCTTCCTGCATGTAGCCGATGGTGTAGATGTGCACCATCAGCGACACGAAGGTCACCACGCACATCATCATGGCCGTGATGCTGTCGATCAGGAAACCGACTTCCATCTTCAGCCCGCCGATTTCCATCCAGGTGTAGATGGACTGGTCGAAGCGCGCCCCGTCGAAGATCACGCTGTTGAAGGTGATGGCCGACAGGATGAAGGCGATCAGCACGCCCAAAATCGTAAGGGAATGGCTGCCGCCGCGACCGATCTTGTTGCCGCCGAAGGCCGTGCCCCAGATACCCGCGAGCGCGGAACCCGCCAGCGGTGCCAGCGGCACCGCCAGGAGCATGGATGCAGAGAGTGTTTGACTCATTCTTAAGAACCTTGCAAGTTACGGCGGACTCAACCCTTGAGGGAGTTGAGATCTTCCGCATTGATGCTGGTCTTGTTGCGGAACAGAAGCACCAGGATCGCCAGACCGATGGCCGACTCGGCCGCTGCCACTGTCAGGATGAAGAACACGAACACCTGTCCGTGCATGTCACCCAGATAGCTGGAGAAGGCCACGAAGTTCATATTGACGGCCAGGAGCATCAGCTCGATGGCCATCAGCAGCACGATCAGGTTCTTGCGGTTCAGAAAGATGCCAACGACGGAGAGCGCGAACAGCATGGCGCCCAGCGTCAAGTAATGGCCCAAAGTCAGCGTCATGCTTTTGTCTCCACGGCGGGGGTTGCCTCGGCGGCCGGTGCCTGCGGCGCCTGGGTGACCGGCACCTTGACCAGCTCGAGGCGATCCTTTGCGCGCACGCGGATCTGCTGGGCCGGGTTCACTGCCTTGCTGTCCTTGCGCTTGCGCAGGGTCAGGGCGATGGCGGCGATCATCGCCACCAGCAGGATCACGGCAGCGATCTCGACGGGGTACAGGTATTCGGTGTACAGCAGCTTGCCCAGGGCCTGGGTGTTGGAGTACTGCACGGTCTGGCCGGCAGCGTTGACCGTGGCCGCAATGGCCTTGGGCTCCTCGACACCGCTGAAGCCGCCCATCAGCACCATGCCCATTTCAAAGGCGATCAGTGCGCCGATCAGGGCAGCGAAGGGGAAATGCTTCCAGAAGCCCTGGCGCACGGCGTCGATGCGGATGTCCAGCATCATCACCACGAACAGGAACAGCACCATCACGGCGCCCAGGTAGACCAGCACCAGGGTCACGCCCAGGAACTCGGCCTTGAGCAAAAGCCAGATGCCGGCAGCCTGCGAGAAGGCCAGGATCAGGTTGAGCACGGCGTGCACGGGGTTGCGCGCCGTGACGACCCGGAAGGCTGCAAACAGCAGCACGACCGAGAACAGATAGAAGAAACCAGTTTTGGCGTCCATGGATCGAATCTTTTCAAGTGATCAAGGAGCCGCTTCAGCGGTACTTGGCGTCCGCAGCCTTGGCGGCGGCAATCTCGGGTTCGTAGCGATCGCCAACGGCCAGCAGCATGTCCTTGGTGAAGTACAGGTCGCCGCGCTTTTCTCCGTGGTATTCGAAGATATGCGTCTCGACGATGGAATCCACCGGGCAGCTTTCCTCGCAGAAGCCGCAGAAGATGCACTTGGTCAGGTCGATGTCGTAGCGCGTGGTGCGGCGCGAGCCGTCGTCACGCACATCGGACTCGATGGTGATGGCCATGGCCGGGCAGACCGCTTCGCACAGCTTGCAGGCGATGCAGCGCTCTTCGCCGTTGTCATAACGGCGCAGGGCGTGCAGTCCGCGAAAACGCGGCGACAGAGGTGTCTTTTCTTCGGGGAACTGCACCGTGACCTTGCGGCGGAAGGTGTAGCGGCCAGTCAGGGCCATGCCCTTGGCCAGTTCCCAGAGCATGAAGCTCTTGAAGAAATCTTTGATCGAAAATGGGGTAGCAGCAACCGCAGACATTCTTGCTCCGCTCAGTTCCAGATGTTCCAAGGCGAGTGCATCCAGCCACCCACGATGACCAGCCACACCAGGGTGACGGGAATGAAGATCTTCCAGCCCAGACGCATGATCTGGTCATAGCGAAAGCGCGGGAAGGTGGCACGGATCCAGATGAACATGGACACGACCAGGAAAGTCTTCGCCGCCAGCCAGATCCATCCGGGGATGAACGACAGGAAGTCGAACGGAGGCAGCCAGCCGCCCAGGAACATGATCACGGCCAGGATGGACACCAGCCACATGCTGGCGTACTCGGCCAGGAAGAAGATGGCAAAGCCCATGCCCGAGTACTCGACCATGTGGCCGGCCACGATTTCGGCTTCGCCTTCGACCACGTCGAAGGGGTGGCGGTTGGTCTCGGCCACGGCCGAGATCAGGTACACCACGAAGATCGGCAGCAGCGGCAGCCAGTTCCACGACAGGACGCTGGCACCCATGCTGGCGAACTGGCCCTGGCCCTGGCTCAGCACGATCTGCGTCAGATTCATGCTGCCCGTGACCATGATCACCACCAGGAAGCAGAAGCCCAGCGCGATCTCGTAGCTGACCATCTGCGCCGAGGCGCGCAGCGCGCCCAGGAAGGCGTACTTGGAGTTGGAGGCCCAGCCGGCAATGATCACGCCATAGACTTCAATGGACGTGATGGCCATGATCAGCAGCAGGCCGGCGTTGACGTTGGCCAGCGCCACTTCGGGGCCGAAGGGGATCGCCACCCATGCCGCCAGGGCGGGCATGATGGCCATCACGGGACCCACGTAGAACAGGCCCTTGGCGGCGGCCGTGGGCTGGATCAGTTCCTTGGTCAGCAGCTTCAGGCCATCGGCCAGGGGCTGCAGCAGGCCGAAGGGACCCACGCGGTTGGGACCCATGCGAACCTGCATGAAGCCCAGCAGCTTGCGCTCCCACAGCGTCAGGTAGGCCACTGCGCCCATCAGCGGGGCGACGATGGCGACGATGCCCAGCAGGATCCAGAGCACGGGCCAGGCCACGTCGGTCCACCAGGAGGCGGCGATCAGGCCGGCACCGGCCGTCTTGAGTGCGTCAATCATGCGGCGCCTCCCTCACGAGCCTGACGTGCATCTGCCGTCAGTTGCAGCGACGTCGCGCGGCGCACGATGCTGTCGAGCTGATAAATGCTGGCCACCACGGGCGCGGCATGGCCAGCGCCGTTGGCGATGGAATTCACGGCAAGCGCACCATTGCCCAGCAGGTTGGCCGGCACGCTGGTGGCGCCGGCGGTGGCGGCTGCGAGCACATCCTGCGACGTCTCGTAGTCCACGCCCTGCACGCCCAGCAGGTTGGCCAGAACGCGCAGCACCTTCCAGCCCGGACGGGCTTCGGCCAGCGGCTTGACCACGGCATGGAAGCTTTGCAGGCGGCCTTCGGCGTTGACGAAGCTGCCCGAGGTTTCCGTGAACGGGGCGATGGGCAGCAGCACGTCGCTGAATTCCATGTTGGCCTTGAACGGGCTCAGGGTCACGACCATCTCGGCCTTGCCCAGTGCCTCTGCGGCGCGGGCGCCGGCAGCGGAGTCGAACACGGGTTCGTTGTTCAGCAGCAGCACGGCCTTGAGGCCGCCGGCCAGCATCTGGCCTGCGTTCAGGCCCGAAGCGGCAGGCTGTGCGCCCACCCACTGCGCGCCCACCGTGTTGGCGGCTTCGGTCAGGTAGCCGACCGAGGCGCCGGTCTGCTCGGCAATCCAGTTGGCCAGCGACAGCAGGGTCGATGCCTGTGAGTGGTGCGCAGCGGCATTGCCCAGCAAGATGGCCTTGCGCTCGCCGCGCAGCAGCGCGGTGGCAATGGCCTGGGCCTCGGCATGCACGTCGGCGGCGGCCACGGGAGCGGCAACACCCTTTTCCTGCGCCACGGCGGCGGCCACATCGGCCAGCGCCTGGGCCCAGTCCGGGGCTGCCACGATGGACGCCGTCACCGGCATGGCCCAGTCGTAGACACGCTCATTGATGGCGAGCACGGTGCAGCCCTGCTTGGCCGCCTGGCGGATGCGCTGCGCGAACAGCGGATGGTCCTTGCGCAGGTTGGAGCCGAGCACCAGGACGCCTTGCAGCTTGGACAGCGAGGCGATGGGCGTGCCCAGCCACTGCACGCCCTGGGCGGCGGTGAACTCGGCATTGCGCAGGCGATGGTCGATGTTCTCGCTGCCCAGGCCGCGCACCAGCTTGCCTGCCAGGAACAGCTCTTCCAGCGTGCTGTGCGGGCTGACCAGCGCGCCGATGGCGGAGGCGCCATGGTCGTTCTTGATCTGGCGCAGGCCGTTGGCCACGTATTCGAGGGCCGTCTGCCAGTCGACTTCCTTCCACTCACCGCCCTGCTTGAGCATGGGGCGGGTCAGGCGTTCGTCACTGTTCAGGGCTTCATAGGAGAAGCGGTCGCGGTCGGCGATCCAGCACTCGTTGACCTCTTCGTTCTCGAAGGGCACGACGCGCAGGACCTTGTGGTTCTTGACCTGGACGATGAGGTTGGCACCCGTGGAATCATGGGGCGAGACCGACTTGCGGCGCGACAGCTCCCAGGTGCGGGCGCTGTAGCGGAAGGGCTTGCTGGTCAGCGCGCCCACGGGGCAGATGTCGATCATGTTGCCCGACAGCTCGGAGTCCACCGTATCGCCCACCACCGTGGTGATCTCGGAGTGCTCGCCGCGGTTGATCATGCCCAGCTCCATCACGCCGGACACTTCCTGTCCGAAGCGCACGCAGCGGGTGCAGTGGATGCAGCGGCTCATCTCCTGCATGGAGATCAGCGGGCCCACGTCCTTGTGGAAGACCACGCGCTTTTCTTCCTCGTAGCGCGAGGCGGAGCTGCCGTAGCCCACGGCCAGATCCTGCAGCTGACATTCGCCGCCCTGGTCGCAGATCGGGCAGTCCAGCGGGTGATTGATGAGCAGGAACTCCATCACCGATTGCTGTGCCTTGATCGCCTTCTCGCTCTTGGTGCGCACGATCATGCCCTGCGTCACGGGCGTGGCGCAGGCGGGCATGGGCTTGGGGGCCTTTTCCACGTCCACCAGGCACATGCGGCAGTTGGCGGCGATGGAAAGTTTCTTGTGGTAGCAGAAATGCGGGATGTAGGTGCCTGCCTTCTCGGCTGCATGCATGACCATGCAGCCCTCGGCGACCTCCACCTTCTTTCCGTCCAGTTCAATTTCAACCATATGCTTTTCTCGCGATCAGGCGGCGTGGACCGTCTGCTTGGAAGCGTTCTGGATCTTCGCTTCAAACTCGTGGCGGAAGTGCTTGATCATGGCGCGCACCGGCATCGCTGCCGCATCGCCCAGCGCACAGATCGTGCGCCCCATGATGTTCACGGACACCGAGTCCAACAGCTCGATGTCTTCAGGACGGCCTTCGCCGTGCTCGATTCGGTTGACCACGCGCCACAGCCAGCCCGTGCCTTCGCGGCAGGGAGTGCACTGGCCGCAGGACTCGTGCTGGTAGAAGTAGGACAGGCGCAGCAGGCTCTCGACCATGTCGCGCGAGTCGTCCATCACGATCACGGCGCCCGAGCCCAGCATGGAGCCGGCCTTGGCGATGGAGTCGTAGTCCATCGTGCATTCCATGATGATGTCGGCCGGCAACACGGGCGAGGACGATCCGCCGGGGATCACGGCCTTGAGCTTGCGGCCCGTGCGCACGCCGCCCGCCAGCTCCAGCAGCTTGCTGAAAGGCGTGCCCAGCGGCACTTCGTAGTTGCCGGGCAGGTTGACGTCGCCGCTGACCGAGAAGATCTTGGTGCCGCCATTGTTGGGCTTGCCGCACTCCAGGTACGCAGCACCGCCGTTGCGGATGATCCAGGGAACGGCCGCAAAGGTTTCGGTGTTGTTGATGGTGGTGGGCTTGCCGTACAGGCCGAAGCTGGCCGGGAACGGCGGCTTGAAGCGCGGCTGGCCCTTCTTGCCTTCCAGCGACTCCAGCAGCGCAGTCTCTTCGCCGCAGATGTAGGCGCCGAAGCCATGGTGCGCGTGCAGCTGGAAGCTGAAGCTGCTGCCCATGATGTTGTCACCCAGGTAGCCGGCAGCGCGGGCTTCCTCCAGCGCGGCCTCGAAGCGCTCATAGGCCTCGAAGATTTCGCCGTGGATGTAGTTGTAGCCCAGGGAGATGCCCATCGCGTAGGCCGCGATGATCATGCCCTCGATCACGATGTGGGGGTTGTGCACCAGGATGTCCCGGTCCTTGCAGGTGCCCGGCTCGCCTTCGTCCGAGTTGCACACCAGATGCTTCTGGCCCGGGAACTGGCGGGGCATGAAGCTCCACTTCAGGCCCGTGGGGAAACCTGCGCCGCCGCGGCCGCGCAGCCCCGACTCCTTGACGGTGGCGATCACCTGATCCTGCGTCAGGCCTTCGCTGCCGTCCTTGCCCAGGATCTTGCGCAGCGCCTGGTAGCCGCCGCGTGCCTCGTAGTCCTTGATGGACCAGTTGGCGCCGGTCAGATCGGCATAGATCTGGGGATTGATGTGGCGGTCGTGGAAGCAGGTCTCGCTGCCCGAGGCGGCAAACCTGGCCAGGACCGATTGTGCGGCGGCGTTCATGCCTTGCCCTCCGCGGCGCGCAGGCCGTCGATCAGTTCGTCGAGCTTTTCATTGCTCATGAAGCTGCACATGCAGCGGTCGTTCACCAGCATCACCGGCGAATCCGCGCAGGCACCCAGGCACTCGGACTGCTGCAGCGTGAACATGCCGTCGGGCGTGGTCTCGCCCATCTTGATGCCCAGGCGGGATTCCAGATGGTGCAGCGCCTTGTAGCCGTCGCGCAGCTGGCAGGGCAGGTTGGTGCAGACGTTCAGCTTGAACTTGCCCACCGGCCGCTGGTTGTACATGTTGTAGAACGTGGTGACTTCGTGCACCGCGATCTCGGCCATGCCCAGGAACTCGGCGATCACGGCCTCGCTCTCGGGACTGACCCAGCCCTGTTCCTGCTGCACGATGGACAGGCAGGCCATCACGGCCGACTGCTTCTGGTCGGCCGGGTACTTGGCCACCTCGCGCGCAAAGCGCTCCTTGGTCGCTTCGGTAATCATCGGTCAACGTCTCCAAACACGATGTCCAGGGTACTCAGCACCATCACGGCGTCGGCCAGCATGTGGCCTCGGCACAGTTCGTCCATGGCGGACAGATTGGCGAATCCCGGCGGACGGATCTTCAGGCGGTAGGGCTTGTTGGCCCCGTCGCTCACGATGTAGATGCCGAACTCCCCCTTGGGGTGTTCGATGGCCGCGTAAGCCTCGCCTTCGGGCACGCGGAAACCTTCGGTGAAGAGCTTGAAGTGGTGGATCAGCTCTTCCATGTTGGACTTCATGCCTTCGCGCGGCGGCGGGGCGATCTTGTGGTTGTCCACGATCACCGGGCCCGGGTTGGCACGCAGCCAGTCCACGCACTGCTTGATGATGCGGTTGGACTGGCGCATTTCGGCCACGCGCACCAGGTAGCGGTCGTAGCAGTCGCCGGTCTTGCCCACGGGCACGTCGAAGTCCATGCGGTCATAGACCTCGTAGGGCTGCGACTTGCGCATGTCCCAGGCCACGCCGGAGGCACGCAGCATGGGGCCGGTCAGGCCCAGGTTCATGGCACGCTCGGCCGTCACCACGCCGATGTCCACGTTGCGCTGCTTCCAGATGCGGTTGTCGGTCAGCAGGGTCTCGTACTCGTCGGCGCACTTGGGGAAGCGCTGCGTGAAGTCGTCGATGAAGTCCAGCAGCGAGCCCTGGCGGTTGCGGTTCATGACCTCGACCGAGCGCGCATTGCGCACCTTGCTGGCCTTGTACTGCGGCATGGTGTCGGGCAGGTCGCGGTAGACGCCGCCCGGACGGAAATAGGCCGCGTGCATGCGCGCGCCGGAGACCGCCTCGTACATGTCCATGAGGTCTTCGCGCTCACGGAAGGTATAGATCAGCGTCGTGGAGCTGCCTGCATCGTTGCCGCTGGAGCCCAGCCACATCAGGTGATTCATGATGCGGGTGATCTCCGAATACATCACGCGGATGTACTGGGCGCGAATGGGCACTTCGATGCCCAGCAGCTTCTCGATGGCCAGGCAGTAGGCGTGCTCGTTGCACATCATGGACACGTAGTCCAGCCGGTCCATATAGGGCAGCGACTGGATGTAGGTCTTGCTCTCTGCCAGTTTTTCCGTCGCGCGGTGCAGCAGACCGATGTGCGGGTCTGCACGCTGCACCACTTCACCGTCGAGCTCCAGCACCAGGCGCAGCACGCCGTGCGCTGCCGGGTGCTGCGGACCAAAGTTCAGGGAATAGTTCTTGATTTCAGCCATGGTCGTCCATCAAAAAGGCGCCTGCAGCGCCTTCAGTGCAGGCCCCCGTAGTTGTCTTCGCGGATGATCCGCGGCGTGATCTCGCGGGGCTCGATGGTGACCGGCTGGTACACCACGCGCTGCTGTTCGGGGTCATAGCGCATCTCCACATGGCCCGACAGCGGGAAGTCCTTGCGGAAGGGATGGCCGATGAAGCCGTAGTCGGTCAGGATGCGGCGCAGGTCGTCATGGCCATCGAAGACAATGCCGAACAGGTCGAACGCCTCGCGCTCGAACCAGTTGGCGCCGGCCCAGATGGGAGTGACCGAAGCCACCACCGGAAAATCGTCGTCGGTACAGAAGACGCGAACGCGCAGGCGCTGGTTCAGGCTGATCGACAGCAGGTGGGACACCACGGCAAAGCGCGGCCCTTCGCGGCCGACTTCCGCATAGGTGGAATAGTCCACGCCACACAGGTCCACCAGAACCTCGAACCGGCAATCCGGGGCGCTGTGCAGAACCTGCATGGCCTCCAGATAGTTGGCAGCGGACACTTCGACCGTCACCTCGCCCAGGGCCACGGTCACGCTGCGCGCCTTGTCGCCCAAGGCAGCAGCCACCACATCCCGAAGCACTTCGGGGTGAATCGCAATAGCAGTCATCATCTAGCCCTTAGACGCGAGCGATGGTATGGGTGCGGCGGATCTTCTGCTGCAGCTGGATGATGCCGTAGATCAGGGCTTCCGCCGTGGGGGGGCAGCCAGGCACATAGACATCGACCGGCACGATGCGGTCGCAGCCACGCACCACGGAATAGCTGTAGTGGTAGTAGCCGCCGCCATTGGCGCACGAGCCCATGGAGATGACCCAGCGCGGCTCGGACATCTGGTCATAGACCTTGCGCATGGCGGGCGCCATCTTGTTGCACAGGGTGCCGGCCACAATCATCAGGTCCGACTGGCGGGGGCTGGCACGGAAGACCTCCGAGCCAAAGCGGCCAATGTCGTAACGCGCCGCCGCAGCGTGCATCATCTCGACCGCGCAGCAGGCCAGACCAAATGTCATGGGCCACAGCGAGCCCGTCTTGGCCCAATTCACCACCGAGTCGTAACTCGTGGTGATGAAGCCTTCCTTCATCACGCCTTCGATCATCGTGTTTCCTTAGTGAACCCGCATCAGTCCCAGTCCAACGCACCCTTCTTCCATTCGTAGACAAAGCCCACGACGAGAACGGTCAGGAAAATCAGGACAGCGGCGAAACCAGCCCCACCCACGTCCCGAAGCGCAACGGCCCAGGGCAGCAGAAAGGCGATTTCCAAATCAAATAGGATGAACAGGATGGCGACGAGGTAGTAGCGCACATCGAATTTCATGCGCGCGTCTTCGAAGGCCTCGAAGCCACATTCGTAGGGAGAGTTCTTGGCGGCATCGGGCCGGTTCGGACCCAGCACATACCCCAGTACCAGGGGGACTACGCCGACACCCATGCCGACGAGAATGAACAAGAGAACGGGAAGATACTGGTCGATGTTCATCGTGTGCGGCTACCTTGAAAGGCATGCCCGCACCGATCAGCCTGATCAGCAGGGCAGGCTCTTAGTTATATCTTGGTGCCGTCGGCGAGACTCGAACTCGCACAGCTTTCGCCACTACCCCCTCAAGATAGCGTGTCTACCAATTTCACCACGACGGCTACGTCTCGATTTCGGCTGGCTCTTTATCTTCGTTGCAAAGATTCCGCCTACCGAACAATCTCTAGATTCTACTCTGAAAAACCCTCAGACCAGGAGGACCGAGGGCTTTGTTCGAAATTATTTCGTGGGGATCTGGGCCGCACCTTCAGCACCGGCAGCAGGCGCCTGACCTGCCGCAGGAGCAGGCACTTCGCCAGCAGCGCCAGGGACGGCGGGAGCCGGTGCCGTGATGGGGGCCGCGCCTTCCAGCACGCTGCCCGAGCTGACGGGGCGCGCATTGCTCAGATAGGCCAGCGCCAGCGTGGTCACGAAGAACACCGTGGCCAGGCCTGCCGTGGAGCGCGACAGAAAGTTCGCGCTGCCCGAGGCACCGAACAGGCTGCCGGAGCTGCCGCTGCCGAACGAGGCGCCCATGTCGGCGCCCTTTCCGTGCTGGATCAGGATCAGGCCGATCATGCCGAGTGCCGACAGCATCTGGACGGCGAGGATCACGCTTGCGAATGCATTCATTGGTTGTACCTGCTAGTAACGCGAGAGCTAAAAAAGCGAATGGAGAAACTGCTCCGGCTCACTGGGCCGCAGCGATGATGGTCAGGAAATCCGGCGCCTTGAGCGACGCCCCACCCACAAGACCACCGTCAATGTCGGCCTGGGCCAGAAGCTGGGCTGCATTGGAGGCATTCATGCTGCCGCCGTAGAGCAAGGGGATGCGGTCAGCCTGCCGGCTGGCAGCCGCCAGCTGGGCGCGCAGCACGGCATGCACCTGCTGCGCCTGCTCGGGTGTTGCGGTCCTGCCGGTGCCGATGGCCCAGACAGGCTCGTAGGCCACGACCAGCTCACTGATGCACTGCCCCACCTGATGGATCACGGCTGCCAGCTGGCGCTTGACGACTTCCTCGGTCTGCCCCGCCTCGCGCTCTGCCAGCGTTTCGCCCACACAGACGATGGGCGTGACGCCCTTGGCCAGCGCAGCCTGCGCCTTCAAGGCCACCACGGCATCGGTTTCACCATGGTATTGGCGACGCTCCGAGTGCCCCACCAAGGTGTAGCGCACGTCAAAATCCTGGAGCATGGCAGCCGAAAGCTCGCCCGTGTAGGCGCCCGAGTCATGCTGCGACACATCCTGCGCAGCCACGCCAATGGACGACCCTGCAAGCTCGGCCTGGGCCTGGGCCAGATAGGCGGCCGGCACAGCCACCGCCACACCCGCATTTCCACCTTCGGGCAGCCCCTGCTTGAGGGCCTTGAGCAACACGGCATTGGCAGCCAGGCTGCCATTCATCTTCCAGTTGCCGACGATGAGTTTCTTCTTCATGGTTACCACGTCAAAACGATTTTGCCGGTGTGCTGACTCGACTCCATCAGCGCGTGCGCCTTGTCGGCATCAGCGGCAGCAAAGGTGCTGTGAATCACAGGGCGGATACCGCCTGCCTCGATGAGCGGCCAGACCTCGCGCCGCAGCGCCTGGGCGATGGCCGCCTTGAAGGCGACAGGACGCGGACGCAGCGTGGAGCCCGTCACCAGCAGGCGACGGCGCAGGACCAGGCCCGCATCGAACTCCGCCTTGATGCCGCCCTGCACCGCAATGATGACCAGACGGCCATCCTCGGCCAGGCTCTGCACTTCGCGCGCCACATAGCTGCCCGCCACCATGTCCAGGATCACGTCCACGCCCTTGCCGTCGGTGATGCGCTGCACCTCCGCGGCAAAGTCCTGGGTACGGTAGTTGATGGCATGGTCGGCGCCCAGCTTCAGGCAGTCGGCGCATTTGGCATCGGAGCCAGCCGTCACGATGACCGTGGCGCCACGCGCCTTGGCCAACTGGATGGCCGTCACGCCAATGCCGCTGCTGCCGCCCTGCACCAGCAGGGTTTCGCCCGCCTGCAAGGCGCCGCGATCGAACACATTGCTCCAGACGGTGAAGAAGGTTTCGGGCAATGCCGAAGCCTCCACCTCGCTGAGCCCCGCCGGGATGGGCAGGCACTGGGCCACTGGCGCAACGCAGTACTCCGCATAGCCACCACCGGCCAGCAGCGCGCACACGCGGTCGCCCACACGCAGGCCTGCCAGCCGCATGGCGTCGTCGTCACCCGACACGATCACCCCGGCCACTTCCAGCCCGGGCAGATCCGAGGCACCGGGCGGCGGGGCGTAGTGCCCCTTGCGCTGCAACACATCAGGACGATTGACACCGCTGGCCGAGACCTGGATCAGCAACTCCTGCGCGCCGGCCACGGGCAGCGGACGCTCGCCCAGGCGCAAGACCTCGGGACCACCAAAGTCCGTGAGTTCCACGGCACGCATGATTTGCTTTTCCATTTTTCGACCTCGCAATCCCTGTCAAAAATGCCACAAGCGCTGAACAGGTCAGCGCTTTTTCCAGACACCGCATGCACCTGCAAGGCCACCCCCCCTTTTTGGGGAACGGCCTTGCCAGGCATTACTGCTGCTGTTGCTGTTGCTGCTCGCCCTCGGCAGCCGGACGACCGCCTTCACGGGGCTCGCGAGGTTCACGCGGCTCGCGGTACTCGCGTTGCTGGCGGGGCTCACGCGGCTGGCGGAACTCACGCTCGGCAGGAGCGGGGCGCTCGCTGCGCTCCATGCCGGCAGGACGCTCGGTCAACGCCTTCAGCGACAGCTTGACACGACCCTTTTCGTCGGTCTCCATGACCTTGACCTTGATGATCTGGCCTTCCTGCAGGTAGTCGGCGACGCGCTCCACGCGCTCGTGCGCAATCTGGCTGATGTGCAGCAGACCGTCCTTGCCTGGCAGCAGGTTCACGAGAGCACCGAAGTCCAGGATCTTGGTGACCGGGCCTTCGTAGATCTTGCCGATTTCGACTTCGGCAGTGATCTCTTCGATGCGACGCTTGGCTTCGTCGGCCTTGGCGGCATCGCTGGAAGCGATGGTGATGGTGCCGTCTTCGCCGATGTCGATCTGCGTGCCGGTCTCTTCGGTCAGTGCACGGATGGTGGAGCCGCCCTTGCCGATCACGTCACGGATCTTCTCGGGGTTGATCTTCATCGTGTACAGCTTGGGAGCGAAGGACGAGATCTCGGCCTTGGCTTCGCCCATGGCTTCCTGCATCTTGCCCAGGATGTGCATGCGCGCTTCCTTGGCCTGGGCCAGGGCAACCTGCATGATTTCCTTGGTGATGCCCTGGATCTTGATGTCCATCTGCAGCGCGGTGATGCCGCTGGTGGTGCCAGCCACCTTGAAGTCCATGTCGCCCAGATGATCTTCATCACCCAGGATGTCGGTCAGCACGGCGAAGCGGTTGTCTTCCTTGATCAGGCCCATGGCGATACCGGCCACGTGGGCCTTCATCGGAACGCCTGCATCCATCATCGACAGGCAGCCGCCGCAGACCGAGGCCATGGACGAGGAGCCGTTGGACTCGGTGATTTCCGACACCACGCGGATGGTGTAGGGGAATTCTTCCTTGCTGGGCAGGCAGGCCGCCAGGGCGCGCTTGGCCAGACGGCCGTGGCCGATTTCGCGGCGCTTGGTCGAGCCCATGCGGCCCACTTCGCCGGTGGCAAAGGGAGGCATGTTGTAGTGGAACAGGAAGCGGTCCTCGAACTCGCCAGCCAGCGCGTCGATGCGTTGTGCATCGCGCTCGGTGCCCAGCGTGGACACGACCAGGGCCTGCGTCTCGCCGCGCGTGAACAGGGCCGAGCCGTGCGTGCGGGGCAGCACGGAGTTGCGGATTTCGATGGGACGCACGGTGCGCGTGTCGCGGCCGTCGATGCGCGGCTCGCCGGCCAGGATCTGGCTGCGAACGATGCGTGCCTCGATGTCGAACAGCATGCCTTCGACCTTGACGCCGTCGAACTCCACGCCCTGGGCCGTCAGGCCGGCCTTCACGGCGGCGTAGGCTTCGCGGCAGGCCTGCGTGCGGCTTTGCTTGTTGCGGATCTGGTAGGCTGCGCGCAGGGCTTCGTCACCCAGTGCGGCCACCTTGGCGATCAGCTCTTCATCCTTGGCGGGAGCGACCCAGTCCCAGACGGGCTTGCCGGCTTCGCGCACCAGTTCATGGATGGCGTCAATGGCGATGCGACCTTGCTCGTGGCCGAAGACCACGGCGCCCAGCATCACGTCTTCAGGCAGTTGCTGCGCCTCGGACTCCACCATCAGCACGGCAGCTTCAGTACCGGCCACGACCAGATCCATCTGCGAATCCTTGCGCTGGGTCTGGCCGGGGTTGAGCACGTACTCGCCATTGATGTAGCCCACGCGGGCGGCACCGATGGGACCGTTGAACGGAATGCCCGACACGGACAGGGCGGCCGACGTGGCGATCAGGGCGGCGATGTCGGCATCGACTTCGGGGTTCAGCGACACGGTGTGGATGACCACATGCACGTCGTTGTAGAAGCCTTCGGGGAACAGCGGGCGGATCGGACGGTCGATCAGGCGGCTGGTCAGGGTTTCGAGTTCGCTGGGCTTGGCTTCGCGCTTGAAGAAGCTGCCGGGGATCTTGCCTGCGGCGTAGGTCTTCTCGATGTAATCGACGGTCAGCGGGAAGAAGTCCTGGCCGGACTTGGCCTGCTTGGACGCCACCACGGTGGCCAGCACCACGGTGTCATCGATGTTGACCAGCACGGCGCCGGAAGCCTGGCGGGCGATCTCGCCGGTTTCCATGGTGACCGTGTGCTGGCCCCACTGGAAGGTCTTGGTGACTTTGTTGAAGATGGACATTGTTGCTCCTAGGGAATGTTGGCCAGATGCACTCATCCGGCCATGATGGAGAGCAATTCAGAACACGATGCCATTCCATTGCTGGATTTCTTGCTATCAAATCCGCAGCAATGGAATGACACAGCTTCGCTCTGTCTTGCTTTCTCCGAAGTAAAAAACGCCTGAGCTAGACAGGCTAACTCAGGCGTTTCGATCTCCCACCGTGCTTACTTGCGCAGGCCCAGCTTGGCGATCAGTGCGGTGTAGCGATCAGCGTCCTTGGACTTGAGGTAGTCCAGCAGCTTGCGACGGCGGCTCACCATGCGCAGCAGGCCACGGCGACCGTGGTGGTCCTTGGCGTGTTGCTTGAAGTGAGGGGTCAGCTCGTTGATGCGTGCGGTCAGCAGGGCCACTTGCACTTCTGGGCTACCAGTGTCGTTGGCAGAGCGTGCGTTGGACTTGACGACTTCAGCCTTCACGGAAGATGCGATCATTTTTTTTCCTTGGAAATTGGCGCCTCAAAGACAAAAGCAAGGAGGCAGCCTTGGTTACTTGCGCCGGGACTGGAAAGGCCCCGACGTGCGTCTTGCACCATGCAAAACCCTGGGATTATAACAAGCACGCCCGGACCGGCATCCACACCTGATTTGCGCCCTTTGCCACTTCGGCCTGCTGGCCGCCCAGAATCCCGCAAAGCCCGCGCCAAAGGCATGCCGTCACGAAGCACGGATATGTGGTGCGCAGGCATTCCATACACCAAGGGAGGGCCACGCCATGGCAGTGCGTTTTTCATTCATTCCATCGACCCGACAAGCGCAGCTGCGGCAATGCACCCTGCTCTGCCTGGTCGCGGCCCTGGGCCTGGCCCTGCCTGCCCAGGCTGCGTCCCATCGCGCCGACGCATCGGCTGCGCAAGGCTCCAAGCGCAAAAAGGGCGGGCAGCGGGTCCGGGTGCCGACGCAGCGCAGCAGCTCAGACGAGTCGCCCGAGCAACGCGACAAGCGGCTTTACCGCGAATGCCAGGGCAGGCACAACGCCGGAGCATGCGCCGGATACACCGGGCAGCCGCCGGGCAGACGCCAGCGCTGACACGCTCCCAGAAACAGTCCTAGGCCGGCCTCGAATACCCAAAAATCCGGCAAAGCCTTGCCATCATTGGATTTTTTCGCACCTCTGCACGCCTGAATTCAGCCCCATTCACTGCACAACTCCTATTTTTTGACCAAAGAAACAGATTGGTCTGAAAGACATGCACGAACAACCCCAATAGATTGAGCGGCGCACGAAACAAGCAGCAACAACCAGCGTTGCGCAAGCCAATCGACGGGGAGGGATTCAAGACATGTCATCGACCAGGCCTCAGGCTCGCCCGGGCGCCGAAGGCTTCACTGCCATCGAGTTGATGGTGGTCGTCGCCATCCTCGCCGTGCTCACCACGCTGGCAGCTCCCAGCTTCAACCTCATCATCGAGCGCTGGCGTGTTCGCCAGACCGTCGAGGCCCTGCAATCGACGCTGCAGTACGCGCGCTCCGAAGCCGTGCGTCGGGGTGGGGGCGTTTTCATCCAGAAACTGCCCCAAGGCACCAAGGGCTGCACCCTGGCGGCGCAGCACGCCGACTGGGGCTGCGGCTGGGTGGTGTTCGCCGACCGCAATGGCAACAGGCACTGGGATCCCAAGGAGGAGCTGCAGCGCTTCGACACGCCCGCCCGCACCCTCGTCACCCGCTCCCGGTCTGCCTCCATCATCAGTGTGGACCGCTGGGGTCAGTTGGGCGGACTCACCGCCATGGGTTTCGCCATTGCGCCATCTCCGGCCGGAATCACTTCCGCCGCAACCCAAGGCATTTGCGTTTCGTCCGGCGGACGCATCCGGGTGGTCGGCCAGGAGGGTATTCCATGCGCCTGACTCGTACCCGCAATCGGCATCCCAATGGCTTTACCCTGATCGAAACCCTGGTCGCCACCGTCATCACGGCCCTGGGTGTTCTGGGAATCCTGGGACTGCAGATGCGCACCCTGGCCGACAACCAAAGCGGCGTGCGCCGCGCCCAGGCCATCCGGCTGATCGAGGACCTCAGCGAGCGCACGCACGCCAACCCCAACTCCCTCGGACAGATCGGCCGCTACGTTTCCGACTGGAATCACACCCCCGAATCCGTCGCCGACTGCAGTGCCGCCGCATGCGGCCCGGACGCAATGGCCAGCTACCACCTCGCACGATGGAAGGCATCCGTTCGCCAACTACTGCCAGGCGGGGCCGCCAAGGTCTTCCTCGCAGGAGACGAGGCAGCCGCCAGCGCCGGCAACGGGCGCCAGCTGGGGATCATGATCAGTTGGCGCGAGAACGAAAAGTCCGGCAAGGCCGACTACAAGGACCCCATCGGGCTTGATGGCGATGGCGATCGCATGCACAGCGATCAGGCCATGGCCTGTCCTGCAGGCAGAACCTGCCACCTGCAATACATCGCACTCAGCGCTCGCTGCGCTCCCTACCTTGCAAACAACGCAGTCCAGCTCTTCTGCGCAGGCCCATGAATCCCCATCGCATCGCCACCGCCATTGCGGCCAGACCGCGTCAACGCGGGCTGAGCCTCGTCGAACTGCTGGTCGGACTTTTCCTGGGACTGCTGATCATCGGCGTGGCCATGGGCGCACTCATGGCGTCACGCGCCGTGTCCGCCACCATCAGCGATGCCAGTCAGTTGCAACAGCAGGCTTCCCATCTCTTCCGTGTCATGGGCCGGCAGATCCGGCAGGCGGGGTCCCTGCGGCTGCTTCTTGCATCACACAAGAAGGCAACAGAAGCCATTGACGTGGCAGACCCCGTTGCATTCGAGGCGGGCGCACTGGACTTCAACCCCACGCACGACACCATCCAGGGCCTCGATGCACCCGGGCGCTCCCAATACAAGCTCGCCGTGGGCTACAGCAACTACACGCAGCCGCTGCACACATCGGCCATCGAGACCTCACTGCAGCGCAATTGCCTGGGGCAAACCAACAGCGACAGCCTCATCCTGAGCCGCTTTGTCCTGGACGCCAGTAAAAACACCCTGCGCTGCGCCGGAGCGCCCTCCGCGGGTGCCCAGCCCCTTGCCAGGAACGTCGCCAACTTCCAGGTGCGCTACCTGATCCAGGCGCCGGGGGGCTCCGCCCGCATCCAGTATGTCAACGCAGCCGCCGTAGGCCAGGACTGGCCTCGCGTCGTCGGCGCCGAGGTCTGCCTGGTGCTCTTCGGCAACGAGGCCATCGACATGCCCGCCAACAGCAGCTATACCGACTGCGCCGACAGCGACGGTACGGCCGAATCCATCCACATGGCCACGCTGCCTGCGCCCAGGACGCGGCGCCTGCACATGGTCTTTCGCAGCGTGTACCAGTTGCGCAGCCAGGGGTTGGCCGGATGACGCACAAGGCTGCAGGCATGCGACATGCCCACACCTGCGCAGCGCAGCGCCAAAAAGGCATCGCCCTGTTCATCGTGGTGGTCCTGGTCATGCTGTCCATGCTGCTCGCCCTGTGGGCGTCGCGCAGCGCACTGTTCAACGAAATGTTCGTGGGCAACGATGCCGACTACCAGCGTGCCCTGGAGGCTGCACAGGCCTTGCTGCAGGATGCCGAACTGGATATTCGGGGCGAACAGGCCAGCGGCGCCGCCTGCGCCGCCAGCAGCAGCCAGCCATCCGTCTGCCGCAGCGGTGCAGGCATCGCACAGTTCCCCCGGGAAACCGGGGAAGTCGGCCTGCTGCTGGCCAGCCTCGCTGAGGCCACACCCACTGGATGCCGCGATGGCCTGTGCACCAAGCGCACGGGACCTCAGGACTTCTGGAACAACGCGGACGAAGGCCAAGGGATCACGCTGGGCCAGATGACTGCCGCTGACGTCGGCGCACGCTACGGCCAGTTCACGGGCGCCATCGCTGGCGGAAAAAGCGACTCCATCCTGGCAAATCGTGAGGCAGGAAAGGGAGGCTGGTACTGGATAGAGATCCTGCCCTATGACGTCAACGCAGGGAACTCGGGCGTCATCGCCAACGGCTCACCCCGACTGGCCCTTTACATGCAGCCCCAGGTGATTTATCGCATCACGGCCATTGCCCATGGCCGCAAGAGCAACACCCAGGTGGTGATGCAGCAGACCTACGCCCGGCAGAAACGCCGCGACTGACTCAGGACACCTGACATGCCCCACCTCTGCCATCCCTGGCTCCGGCGCATCCTGCTGCCAGCGCCGACAGCCGCAGCCATGGCCGCTGCAGTCCTGGCCGCGCAAAACAGCCAGGCAATGGACATGATTCAGTCGTCGCTTGGGCCCCGAGTCAAGGTCACGATAAAGCCTGGCCTGCCGGCACCCATCCAGGTCCAGCAGGTCTCGGAGGCAGACACTCCAGTTGCCAGGGTTCAGGCAGATGGCACCGAATTCGCCGCGCCCATTGAAGACTGCCCGGTCGGACAACAGGCAGATGCCAAGGGCCGCAGCAGCTCCATGGCCTCCAGCGGCAGCGTGATTACGCGGGCCGGCGTGGACATATTCAGCGCCCGCTACAGCGCAAAAGCGGCCTGGAGCGGCTGGATCAGCGCAGAAACCGTCCAGGCCGATGGCAGCCTCACCGCAACAGCCGGCTGGCAAGGCAAAACCACGGCCGGCCACCTGGATGCACTCAGCGACGAACAGGCAATCAATGACCGTCTGATCCTGACCTGGAGCGACAGACTGCAAAGAGGCGTGTCCTTCAAGTGGAATGAACTCGACCACCGGCAGAAAGCCTCCCTGGGCATCGATGCCGAAGGAAGAGCAGACAACCTGGGCAAGCACAGGCTCAACTTCATACGCGGCGACCGCCGCATGGAAGCGCCGGGACAACCGCCGCGCGTTGGCCCCACCCGTCCTTTTCGCCAGCGCAGCTCGCGCCAGGGCGACATCGTCAACTCCCAGATCTGGCATACCGGTCATCCCGTGGACAACTGGCCCCTGCCGGGCTATGCCGCCTATACCCTCGCCCAGCAGAACCGCCAGCCCATGATCTATGCAGGCGGCAATGACGGCATGCTGCATGGCTTTTCGGCCACCGAAGGCAGGGAAAAGATCGCCTACATCCCACGAGGCGTGATCTCCGGACTGGCAAGACTTTCCGACCCCGACTATGACGCCCGGCATCGCTACTTTGTGGACGGCTCCGCCATGAGCGGCGACATCCCCTCGGGCAGCGTTGCGTCCTCGCAGTGGCGCACTGTGCTGGCTGGCATGGCGGGCGCCGGAGCCAAGGGCTACTTCGTGCTGGACATCACCCATCCGGAGGCTTTCAGCGAGTCCGGTGCCAGCTCGCTGGTCCTGCTTGACCGAACCCAGACACGCAACAGCGATCCCGGCGACTGCACCAGCCTGGATGACATGCGCCAGCGCGCCACTTGCCAGGAAAACAAGGACCTGGGCCATATTTTGGCGGCGCCCGTGCTGGACGATGCCAACCCGCAACGCAGCACTCAGATCACGCAGTTGAACAACAACCGCTGGGCACTGGTGACGGGCAACGGCTACCACAGCACCAACCAGCGGCCCGTGTTGCTGATCCAGTATCTCGATGGCAACCAGGAGCTGTTGCGCCTCGTTGCCACGGGCAATACCCCAACCGGCACCACCCCCGAGACTACCCGCAACGGACTCTCCGCCCCGCGCCTCGTGGACATCAATGGAGACGGCCGGCCCGATGTGGTCTACGCAGGTGACATCCAGGGCAATCTGTGGAAATTCCTCATCGCCAGCGGTGCCTCCTCCCGCTGGGGCGTAGCCTTCGACGGCCGGCCGCTGTACACAGCCTGGGGTGGCAGTTCTCCATCGGCCACTCGCAACCTGCGTCAAGCCATCACCGCCCCTCCTTCCGTACGCGCCAATGACCGGCGCAGGGCCAGCAAAAATGCCAAAGAAGGGCGCGAGCGCTTGACGGCAGGCGGCATGCTGGTGGCATTCGGTACCGGACGCCACATCACGCGGCAGGATTCTGGCAACACAGCGGTCCAGAGCATCTATTCCATCCTCGACAGCACCCGCTACAGGCTGCTCGCGGACGGCAGAGTGCAAGCTTGCCTCGATGGCAAGGATTCGGACTGCAGGCAGCCTGACGGACAGCGAGCGGCACCCGTTTCAGGCATCGGAGAACTGGCCAGGCGCTCGGTGAACCATCAGCCGGCAGGGGCGGCCGGCCAAGGCTTCTGGCGCGTTGACTCCACGACCGACCTCGACTGGACGCGGCACAAAGGCTGGTACATGGACCTGCCCCTGCCGGGCGAGCGCCTGCTCAAGCCAATGGGCTTCTACGACGGCAGCAACATCCTCGCGATCTACAGCCAGATACCTGCCGGATCCCCCAGGCGCCCCGGCGAAAGCGCAAGCCCGCCCGACGCCTGCAATGCGAGCGAGGAGCGCCAATTCCTGACATTCATGAACATCATGGATGGCAAGCGACCCGGCGTCCCGTTGATGGACAGCAACGGCGATGGGGTCTACGGCACGGCAGATGAGGAGGTCTCGCGCGCAAGCGTCGCCAGGGGATCCCAGGCCTTGCTCCACAAGGGCCATCACGCCATCGGCTACGACGCCGAAGGCCGCCGCAATGTACTCGCCCGCATGCCGGAGCAATCCCTGCGCCCCAGCTGGCGCCAAATGAAATGAGGCACCACATGCGCCGCCCTCGATCCCCAGGATTCACGCTCATCGAACTCATGATCGTCGTGGCCGTCATCGTCATCCTCGGCACGGTCGCCGTCCCCAGCTACAACGAGTACATCCGCGCAGTCCACCGCGCCGACGCCCGCGCCGGCCTGCTCCAGGCCCAGCAATGGCTGGAGCGCGCCGCCACCGCCAACGGCACCTACCCCACCGAGCTGCCTGCAGACCTGACCTGGGCCCACGACTCCAGCAAGCGCTACACCATCGACTTCCTGTCAACCAGCGGCCACGACGACGACACCTACACCCTGATCGCCACACGCCGCGGCTCCCAGTTCGGTGACCGATGTGGCGATTTCACGCTGACCCATACCGGAGAGCGCAGTGGTGCGAATGTGGCCTCCAGCACCACAGCCGCTGAATGCTGGGGCAGATAACCCTGCGCATACCAGCCCTGTTTCCCAGGCAATCACCCAGGGTCCATTGCGATCAACGGGCCCCATGCACCCTCGTGATGCGGGAACTACCCGCAGTTCCGCCAGCCACTCATCCCGAGGTTGCATCCATTCATCCGGCTCCTTCGCCTGCCTCTGGACACAATGCCTAGCATCCGGGTATGCATGCATTGTCTCCACGACGGCCACCACGAACCAGGTCTCCCAAACAGGGCTCCAGAGGGTTCACCACCCTGGAACTGATGGTGGTGGTAGCCATCCTGGCCATACTCACAGCGCTTGCTGTGCCCAGCTTCACCTTGATCATTGAACGCTGGCGCGCGCGCGGAGTGGTTGAGGACCTGCAAGCAACGATCTACCTTGCGCGTTCTGAGGCCATCAAGCGCGGCGGCAACGTCCTCATCGACAAACTAGCCAGCGGCAATGGTTGCACCAGCACCGTCGGCAACACCTCCTGGGACTGCGGCTGGCGCGTAGTAACCAGCGGCGGCACCGTGGTACAGCAAAGCTCTGCGCCCAACCGCGTAGAAGTCAATCTGACCAACCTCACGGGCAGCATTGCCGTGGACCGCTGGGGCATGCTGACTAGCGGTGGCGCAGACGCCACGGCCATGGCCATGGAGTTCGTCATCGTCCCCAAAGGCAAAGATGTCAGCGACAACAGCGCGATCCGCCTGTGTGCAGGCATGGGCGGACGAATCGTTCAGGCAAAGGGCAGCGAAGCATGTCCCTGAATTCAACCCGAGACCATCCCATGCACCAGCCGAAACACACCCGGCCAACCCCGCACCGCCGACAGAGTGGCATCACTTTGGTCGAGTCACTGGTGGCCATCGTGGTGGCTGCCCTGGGCATTCTTGGCATTCTAGGCACACAGATGCGTACGCTGACCGATACGCAAACCACCCTACGCCGCGCGCAGGCCATTCGTCTGATAGAAGACCTGAGCGAGCGGATGAGGGTCAACCCCAACGCATTGGCCAGTCTTGACGCCTACGTTTCCGACTTCTCCAGCAGCCCTTCGCCCGGTGACTGCCGCAACACTGCGTGTACTCAGGATCTGCTGTCCACCTACGACATAGGCTCATGGAAGCAGTCCGTCAGAGACACACTTCCGCTGGGCCGGGCCAATGTGTTCATTGCACCAGCAGATACTTCCGCCACGAATCGTCGGCAACTGGGCGTTATGGTCGGCTGGCGTGAAAACGAGCGGGACATTGCCAACGCAGCCGACAAGAAAACCTACAAGGACAACATAGACGCCACCCAGGTGCGGGCAGCCGACGGCACCCTCAGTTCCGGGGCAGGCACAGCTGCCACCTGCCCGGATGGATTCACCTGCCATCTGCAATACATCCCCATCGCAGCCCGCTGCGCGCCTTACCAACCTCTAGGCAATCCAGTCCAGTTCTACTGCCCGGGAGCCTAACCATGGCCACACGAATCCAATTCTTTAAAACCCCGCGGCCCGGCGCACTAAGTGCTAAGCCCGCGCTTGCAAGCCCTCGGCGCGCCATGGCGCAACGCGGCGTCACCCTGATTGAATTGATGGTGGGCATTGCTATAGGCCTGCTGGTCGTGGCTGTGTCCATGGCGGCACTGATGGTGTCGCGCGGTGTCTCCGGCACAGTGAGCGATGCCAGCGGCCTGCAGCAGCAGGCCGCCTACGCCTTACGCGTCATCGGCCTACAGCTGCGCCAGTCCGGCTCTCTGTATCTCAACCTCAACCCGACCAGCGCGATCGCGGCCAACAGTTCCGCCGCTCCGGTGGCATTCGAGACCAAGGCGGAGTCAGTGAACAAGGGAAATACCTTCGATCCGGTCACCAATGCCATTCTGGGCACAGCCAGCCCGACCACACTCGCGGTGGGCTATCGCCGCTACAAGGAGCCTGTCTACAGCAGTGCCGACGAGCAATCGCTGGCGCGCAATTGCCTGGGAGGCCCTGCCAATGCCAGCACCGATCAGCGCGTGGAAAGTGTGTTCCAGCTCAGTGGCAGCCAACTCCAATGTCAGGGTAATGGGTCACCCCCTCAGACCCTGGCGCAGAACGTCGCCAGCTTCCAGGTTCGCTACTCGTTGCAGGACAACACGACCTTGGGCAAACCCAAGATCCAGTATGTGACTGCCACGAACGTGGACAACTGGGGCAAGGTGCAAGCGGTAGAGGTATGCCTGGAGATCTATGGCAACGAGCCCGTGGACATGCCCGCCGGAAGCACCTATGTGAACTGCAACGGTGCGGCCGTCGACATGACGACGCTGGCCGCCCCTCGGACCCGACGCATGCACCTGACGTTCCGCAGTGTCTACCAGCTCCGCAGCCAAGGGCTGGTGGGGACCGTGCTGTGACCCTTTTTGCCAACTCCTCCATGCACCTGCGCATGCAACTCTATTCAAAGGACCGCCGGCAGCGTGGCGTGGCGCTGTTCGTCGTCCTCGTGTTCGTCATGCTCTCTATGCTCCTGGCATTGTGGGCCACCCGCACCTCGCTGTTCAATGAGATGGTGGTCGGCAACGATGCCGATTACCAGCGCGCCTATGAGGCCGCCCAGGCACTGCTGCAGGATGCCGAGTTGGATATACGCGGCGAACAGTCCAACGGCGCGGAATGCAGTGGCAGCGGCGATGTCTGCCGCAAGACGACCGCAGACAAGATCCCTCTGGAGGCACAGGACGTCACTCCTTTGCTGGGCCAACTGGAAGCACAGCCCACCCGATGCCGCAATGGCCTTTGCGCCAAGCGCACGGGCAAGCAGGATTTCTGGAACAACTCGGACGAATCTCAGGGGCCCACGTTGGCACAGATGACGGCCAGTACGGTTGGTGCGCGCTATGGCCAGTACACGGGCGCAGCGAAAGGCTCCAGTTCCCAGCCCGCCAACCCCATCCTGACGGACACAGGCAGCGCCAATCGGGGAGGCTGGTACTGGATGGAGGTTCTTCCCTACCAGGACAACAAGAATTCCAGCCTCATCATGGGCGGCCCGCACAACCTGCTGCCGCTGAACCTCAAGCCCTTCGTGGTGTATCGCGTCACGGCGCTGGCCTATGGGCGCAAGCCGAACACCATGGTGGTCCTGCAGCAGACCTACGCACAGCAAAAACGCAAAAACTAGGCCAACACGCCTTGCCATCCGCCAAGGCATGCAAACCCTTCCACATTCACCATATTGACACTAAGAGGAGCAAGCGCCATGAAATGCAAGCCCCCCGTTTCGCTGCACACCTTCCGCCGGACCTTGCTTTCGCTGGCCGCGGCAGCCGCGCTGCTGCCGCAAGGCGCCATGGCGCTGGATCTTTCGCAGTCGCCGCCCGGCACTAAGGAACCTTACGTTTCACCCAACGTCATCATCTCCATTGACGATTCGGGAAGTATGAATTTCCGGCTCGACAGCGAAAGCACCAGCGGCGCGAGCAACCAGACCACACCCAACTCGGATGGTACTTGGCCCATGAGCAGCCGCCGTGTCAACGTACTCAAGTACGCACTCATCGGAAACAATGGATCCGGCGGTATCTTCCGAGACACCACGCTGCTGCCCGACAAGAAAATCCGGCTGGCCTGGCAGGCCATGTGGAACAACGGTCGCTCTTCCGATGCCGGCAATGTGGACAGCGGCAGTGGCAGAAGCGCCGTCCAGATGAATACGAACTCCATGCGCCCGCTGCAAGGTTCGCATCGCACGAACTTTATCTCCTTCATCAACAACCTGAGCCCCAGCAACGGCACACCGTCGCACCTGATGTTCAGTCAGGCGGACAGTTACATGCGCCGCGCAGTCAGCAAGGACGGACCGTGGGCCAGCGATCCAGGCAATACCGGCGCGCCTTACCTTGCCTGCCGACGCAATTACCACATCATGATGACCGATGGCCGCTGGAATGGCACAGCTACCAATGTCCCCAATACGAATTGGAGAGACAATGCGACCAACCTGAAGTTCAGCGACAACATGGTGTACGGCGGCAGCACGGCGGACCAAAAGAAATCCGCCCTCTACCGTGACGAATCCAAAGGTACGACCTTGGCCGACTGGGCGTTCTACAGCTGGGCCAATCCGCTGCAGACTTCGGGGTTGACAGGGACCATGCAGCCTACCGCCGACTACCGCAAGGCCTCCTCCACCGAAACCTTCACCAATGCCAGCGGCACCTCTGCCACGCTGGATCGCTATTGGAATCCACGCTACAACCCGGCCACCTGGCCCCACATGGTGACCTACACCATCGGCTTCAGCAAGATGGCGTTCGAATGGAGCTATTCATCCATCACGCGTCCGACACAAATGGTACCGTTTGGCTACGACGGAAGTTTCCCAGGCTTGGCCAACGGCACCATCGGCTGGCCTGACCTGACCGCCAACACGGAGTCGCGCAATGCCCTGGATCTGTGGCATGCGGCACTCAATGGTCGCGGACGCTTTTATGCCGTGGAAAAAGGCGAGGATCTGGAAAAGGCCTTCCGTGAGATCTTTGGTCAGATCAACACGCAGACCGAACCCGACCTGACATCCACTGCCACCAGTGGCTCCAACGCCTCACGCAACGATGTCGGCAAATTCACCGGTGCCTATGAGCCGCAGAACGCCTGGAAGGGCTTCGTGACGGCAGAGACCGTGCAAAAGGATGGCACGACGATTTCCGCCCCCGGATGGGGCGGAAAAAATACGGCAGACAAGCTCGATGCGCTGACCAGCGTGGCCAGCCGTCTGATCCTGAGCTGGAGCGACAAATGGGACACCACCAAATACAAAGGAGGCACGTCCTTCAAATGGGCCAACGATGAGGCCAATCTGAGCACGGCGCAAAAGGCAATGCTGGGGCTCAACCCCAGCGACACCAGTGTCACCGTGGCAACGAACGGACAGAACCGGCTCAACTTCATCCGGGGTGACCGCAGCCTGGAAGGCTCCGACAACAATGGCTACACCACATCCCAACCATTCCGCGAACGCAAGAGCCGCCAGGGCGATATTATCAATTCCGTGGTGTGGTATCTCGGCAAACCTTCGAGCAGCTATGCCCTGACCGGCTATGCCGAATTCACACGCAACAATGCCGATCGCCCCCCCATGATCTATGTGGGCGGCAACGATGGCATGCTGCACGGTTTTTCGGCCGCCGACGGCAGCGAGAAAATTGCCTATGTCCCCCGCGGCGTGATTCCCAACCTCAAGCTGCTGACATCTCCCGATTACAACAGCACGCACAAATACTTCGTGGATGGCTCGCCAATGACTGGCGATGTGGACCTGGGCACTGGCATCCAGGCGACCGACGATCCTAACTATGCGATCAACTACGCGGCCAAATGGCGTACGCTGCTGGTAGGAGCCCTTGGCGCCGGAGGCAAGGGCTACTTCGTGCTGGATGTCACCAATCCAAACTCAGCCACCACCACGGATGGCGCTCTGGGCTTCACCGAAGCCAATGCCTCGCAACTGGTGAGACTCGACCGTACCCGCGGCGCTGGGGAGACGGTGCTTGACTGCGCAAGAACGGGTATAGGCGTGTCCGAGAAGGCCGCATGCCTGAAAGCCGTGGAAGAGGACAGGGATATCGGCCATATCACCGCCCGCCCCGTGCTCGACGAAAACGACCCCATGCGCACCACGCAGATCACACGCATGAACAACAACCGCTGGGCAGTGGTGATGGGCAATGGCTACAACAGTGCCAATCAACGCCCCGTGCTGCTGGTCCAGTATCTGGATGGCGCACAGGAATTGGTGCGTATCCCCGTCACCACGGAAACGGCTGGCACAGGCAAGGCGGCAGACAACGGCCTGTCGGCCCCGCGCCTGGTGGACATCGACGGCGATGGCCGACCCGACGTCATCTATGCCGGAGACAACCTGGGCAATCTCTGGAAGTTCGATGTAACCAGCATCAACGATTCCAACTGGAACGTGGCCTTCAGAGGTCAGCCCTTATTCACGGCAAAGGGGCCGACCGCACTGAACTCGTCCGCACGCACCAATGTACAGCCCATCACGGTCGCACCTACGGTGCGCACCAATGACCGCACCATGACGATAGGCACGGGAACAAATGCCAAGACGGTCCCCGTGACCGGCATGATGATCGCGTTCGGCACGGGCCGCAACGTCACCCAGGACGATCCCAACAGCGTACAGGTGCAAAGCCTTTACTCAGTTCTTGACAACACACGCTACCGCATCATCGACACCGCCAAAGGCAAGCGCCTGGAGGTGCACCCTGGCGACGGGGTCTGCGCGCCATCAGCAACCACCTGCGTGCCTTCACCGTTGGCCTTGGGCGAAGGCGTAGCCAATGCCAAGCTGGCCGAACAGAAAATCAGCGAACTCGGCAACGGCGAATACGGCACGGTGGATGCAAGGAATGCGGAAAACGAACTTAAGAAGGAAACCTGGGCCAACTACAACGGCTGGTTCATGGACATGCCCGCCATTGGGGAACGCCTGCTCAAGCCAATGGAGTTCTATGACGGAAGCAACATCCTGACGGTGTACTCGCAGGTGCCGGCCAAAGGTTCGAACGTGGATCTCAGCGTAGAAAGCTGCGAGTCCACTTCCGTGGATGAGGAGCGCCAGTACCGCACGCTGATCAACATCATGGACGGCAAGCGGCCGACCGTGCAGATCGTGGACAAGAACAAGGATGGCTTCTTCAATGTCAATGATGGCGGTGTCTCGCGCGCACAGGTCAGCAAGGGATCGCATACCGTGCTCTCCAGCAGCAAGATAAATATCGATATTGATTCGAAAAACGAGAAGGAGAAGCTCGCACCCATGCCTGAAGAATCCCTGCGCCCCAGTTGGCGCCACATCAAGTAGGCTTGCGGATGTTATCTTTCATCCCAGTTGAGCAGCCATATATGAAACGCAAGAACCAAGGCTTCACCTTAATCGAGATGATGATCGTGGTGGCGGTCGTCGGCATCCTCACGGCCATTGCCATACCAAGCTACTCCGAGTACATACGCCGCGGACACAGGGCCGATGCCCGTGCGGGGCTGCTGCAGGCCCAGCAGTGGCTGGAAAGGGCTTCTACCGCCACGGGCGTCTATCCCACTGCACTGCCGGCCGCCCTCACCTGGGCAGGCGACAACAGCAAGCGCTACACCATCGGATTCGCAGCAAACAATAGCAACGCAAGCTACACCTTGACGGCAGTGCCCCGTGGCCCGCAGACAGGCGACAAATGCGGAACCTATACGCTGAGCAACACCGGGCTGCGCGGCGCCGATGGAAAGGTCTCGTCGGACTCGGCATTCAACGCCGATTGCTGGGGCAAGTAAGACACACAGCCAAGCTGCCTTACCATGCTGGCCATGGCAGATTCCCCTCGACACATGCACCAAGCGCTTGGGCTCGCCGCCCAGGCGCTTTTTCTTTCCTCCCCCAATCCGCGCGTGGGCTGCGTACTGGTGGCACCCGATGGCCGGGTCGTTGGCCAGGGGTTCACCCAGCAGGCTGGTGGCCCACATGCCGAAGTGATGGCGCTGCGCGATGCCGCAGCACAGGGCGGGGATGTGCGCGGAGCCACCGCCTATGTGACGCTGGAGCCTTGCTCGCACCAGGGCCGTACAGGTCCCTGCTGCGATGCCCTGATCGCTGCAGGCGTTGCCAAGGTGGTAGGCGCACTCACCGATCCCAATCCCCAGGTAGCTGGCCAAGGTTTTGCGCGGCTGCGTGCTGCAGGTGTACAGGTGGAGGTGGGACCAGGTGCAGCCGAATCGCGCGAACTGAACATCGGCTTCTTCAGCCGCATGCTGCGCGGCATACCGTGGGTGCGCATGAAGGCCGCCAGTTCCCTTGACGGCGCAACCGCATTGCACAACGGTGTCAGCCAATGGATCACCTCGCCCGAGGCACGTGCCGACGGCCATGCCTGGCGCGCGAGGGCCTGCACCCTGCTGACGGGCATAGGCACGGTGCTGGAAGACGATCCGCGTCTGAACGTGCGTGAAGTGCCTACCCAGCGCCAACCGCGCATCGCGGTGGTGGATAGCCGGCTGGACACGCCGCTCACCGCCCAGGTGCTGAAAACGCCCGGCGGCTGCCTTATCTACACCAGCAGTCAGGATACTTTGCGGTCCGAAGATTTGCAGGCGGCTGGCGCGACGATCATCCACATGCCCAACGCGCACGGCAAGGTGGACTTGGCCGCCATGCTGCGTGACCTGGCCGCGCGCGGTACGAACGAGCTGCATGTGGAAGCAGGCTTCAAGCTCAATGGCTCGCTGATACGCGAAGGGCTGGTCGATGAACTGCTGCTGTACCTGGCCCCCAAGCTGCTGGGCACGGGTGGCATGGGCATTGCCAGTTTCGGGCCGCTGGACGCGCTGTCCGAGGCCCTTGCGCTGGAGTTGCACGATGTGCAGCGTATAGGGCCGGATCTGCGCGTTGTCGCTCGTGTTGAAGGGCGCGCCAGCTTCTGACGCGGACAGCAGCTTCCTGGACCAGCGGCTGGCGCAGCCGTCCGACACCCGATTGACCGATCCTTGGGCCAAATCTTCGAATCATGTCCGGCGCTCGCAACCTACAGCCTCTTCCATCCGTCAGCCTCTTCCGAGGCCTGCGGACCACGCTTGTCCTGCTGGTGTCCGCCGTGGTCTGCGGCTGCGCCAGCAGCTTGCCCTCTCAGGTCGATCGCCCCGTCACTGCCGCCTTGGAAGCCCCGCAAAGCACGCCATTGGGCTCTTTGGTGCAGCAATTGCGGCCAGCCAGCGTCAGGCCTCAAACCTCCGCCTTCACCCTCCTGTCCGGCGCCCAGGCCGCCTACGGCGCACGGCTGGCCCTGGTCGAGGGAGCGCAGCAGACGCTGGACCTGCAGTACTACGCCATCCATGCCGACGAGAGCACGCAGCGCCTGCTGCGCGGCGTGGTGGAGGCGGCGCGGCGTGGCGTGCGGGTGCGGGTGTTGCTGGACGACTTCCACAGCACGGGTGCGAATGCGCAGGTCATGCGGCTGGCCTTTGTGCCGGGCATAGAGATGCGCATGTTCAACCCGCTGGCGGGCGCACGCAGTTCCGTGCTGGGGCGGGCCTATACGCTGTTGACGGATTTCCAGCGGGCGCAGCAGCGCATGCACAACAAGCTCTTCATTGCCGACAACGCCATGGGCGTGATCGGGGGGCGCAATCTGGGCGATGCGTATTTCGACGCGGACAGCGCCAGCAATTTCGTGGACCTCGACGTGCTGGCTGCGGGGCCGGTGGTCGGCGATCTGTCACGCAGCTTCGACAGCTATTGGAACAACCCGCGCGCCTATCCGGTTCAGTCGCTCATCAGTCTCAAGGAGCTCAAGCAGCTGCGCGAGCGCTTTGCCGATGATGGCGATCAGGCGCAGGATGAGGACCCTACGCCTGCCGTTGCCGCCAAAGAGGCAAAGACGGCTGAGCAGGCCGCCGAACACAGCCGCATCATCTGGGACCAGCAGCCCATGGATTTGCGCAAGGCGCCATGGACCTGGGCCTCGGCCGCCGTGCTGGTGGACCAGCCGGCCAAGATCCCGCTGGACAGGGATGACAGCCCGAGCACCAGTGCGGACGCGTCTGCGCCAGCCACACCCGCCCCGAACAGCCCGCAGGCCAAGCCTGCTGGCACGCTGCCCATGGGCCAGCCAACTCCGGCCTTGCGCCAGGCGGCGCGCCCAGTGCTGGAGGCCGATTCGGTAGTGGACGGCCTGCTGGCCCTGGTCCGCAAGACGCGGCGCGATCTGCTGGTGGTCTCGCCCTATTTCGTGCCCGGTCCGGACATGATGGAGGCGTTTCGCGGCGCGCGGCAACGCGGGGTGCGCGTGCGCATCCTGACCAATTCACTGGCCTCCAATGACGCGCCCCTGGCCCATGCCGGCTATGCACGCCACCGCAAGGCGCTGCTGGAGATGGGCGTTGAACTCTATGAGATGCGCAGCACGGCGGCCAGTGTCCGCTCTGCGTTTGGCTCGGGCAGCAGTGGCGGTGGCGGTCCTTCAGGCGCCACGGGTGCCTCGCGCGCCATGCTGCATTCCAAGCTGCTGGTGGTGGATGGTCACCTGGTGGCAGTCGGCTCGATGAATCTGGACCTGCGCTCGCAACTGCAGAACACCGAGATCGCCCTGCTCATCGCCAGCCGCGAGTTCGGCAGGCTGGCCACGCAAAGTATTGACGAGGGCCTGCAGGACGGCAGCTGGCGCGTGGAGATCGACAAGGATGGAGGACTGGTCTGGCGGGCCTCGGAAGACAGCGACCGCGCCGACGAGCACAGCGAGCCCGATGCCAGCTGGGGCCTGCGCCTGATGCTCAAGCTCCTGGGCCCGCTGGCTCCGGACCACCTGCTGTAGGCGGGCGACAGCGCTACAACCCCGCCCACTCCTGGCGCCGAGCCAGCGCCTGGACCCAGAGGGTGATCTCGCGCTGATCGGTCTGGGTGCGCACCTCCTGATAGGCCTGCTCGGCCTCGGGAAAGCGGCGGCGCAGCAGGTTCAGCCATTGCTTGAGACGGCCTGCGCGCTGGCGCGGCTCCAAGTCCTCGCAGACCATGTCCCAGAAGCGCTGAACCTGGGGCACGAGGTCGCTCCAGCACACCTCGGCGGCCGGGGTCTGCTCACCTTCAACGGCGGCGCGAATGGCCAGCGCCAGGCCCGGGTCGGCAACGATTCCCCGCCCCAGCATCAGGTCGCTGCAACCCGATTGCTCGCGGCAGCGCAGCGCCTCCTGCACCGTCCATATCTCGCCGTTGGCCACCACGGGCACGGTCACGGATTCGCGGATGCGCGGGATCATCTCCCAGTAGGCGGGCGGGCGGTAGCCATCGAGCTTGGTGCGGGCATGAACGACGATTTCGCAGGCACCGCCGGCCTGCATGGCCTGGGCGCATTCGGTCATCAGGGCGGTGTCGTTGAAGCCCAGCCGCATCTTGGCCGACACGGGCATGGCCGCTGGCACGGCGGCACGCACGGCGCCCACCACGCGCGCAATCTGTTCCGGGTCCTGCAGCAGCGCAGCGCCGCCGCCGTGGCGGTTGACCACCTTGGCCGGGCAGCCGAAGTTCAGGTCGATGCCCTCCGGCCCCAGGCGCGCCAGATTGGCCGCGTTGGCCGCCATGCTGTCCGGGTCCGATCCCAGCAACTGGGCCCGCACGGGCACCCCCGCCAGCGTCCGGCTGCCATTGTTCAATTCCGGCATGGTGCGCAGGAATACCTTGTCGGGCAGCAGCGTCCCCGTGACGCGGATGAACTCAGAGACGCAGCGGTCCGCACCGCCCACGCGCGTGAGCACATCGCGCAGCACGAAATCAAGCAAGCCCTCCATGGGCGCCAGCAACAGTCTCATCAGCTGTGTTCCGGGGCCTGCAGCCCCGTCTTCCTGTTACAGATCAAACAATATTCCTGCGGCCCGTACTGGCCGCCTGCCCCTTCGAATCGCCCCTCATCAAGGCGGCGGCAGGCGATTGTGCCCTTGCCGCAGCAAGTTGCACCGGACCAGTTGTCATGGCTTTTTCACGCCACGGTCATTCATGTAACGTGCAATCGGGGCTTGTCGGACTCCCCTGCCCCAACCATGCTGCTGCAAAAAACCGCCAAGGCCCTTGAAGAGCTGCAGCCCGGCCGGCGCAGCCTGCCGCTGCGCGAGCGCTCGGTGCTGCTGATGGCCGATGGCCGCACCGAGGAGCAGCTGCAGCAGGTGCTGGGTGCCCAGGCCAGGGAGCTGGTACAGCAGCTGATAGACAGCGGCCATCTTCAGCGCCTGGCCGGCAATGCCATCGAAACATCGCCCCAGCCGCAGCCCCCCGCGATGGCGCCAGCCGCTGCCAGGCAACCCGCTTCACCAGGCCCTGCCGCCACGCTGAATCTGGCCGGCACACGCATGTATCTGTTCGACCTGTGCGAGCGCATGTTCGCCAACCGCCATGAGGACAAGGCCCAGGTGCTGCGCCATCTGCTGCGCGAAGCGCGCGACCTGGCGGCCCTGCAGGCCGCCGCCTTGCAGCTGCTGCAGACCGTGCAGGAGCATGCCGGCAACGAGCGCGCGGATGCGCTGCGCGAGCGGCTGCAGCATCTGCTGCCCCAGGAGGCAAGCGAGTCAATGGCAGCGCAAGGCGCCTGACCGGGATGAAAGCGTGGGTGCCGGCGATCAGCGAGGCGCCAGGCGCCACAGCGAGGTGACTTCGGCAGCGCGTGCGGCGTGCAGAGGATCGGCAGCGTCCGCTGCCTTCCCATGGCGTGGGCGGATGTCCTCTCGGCCCAGGACCTGCAGGCCAGCGGCCTCGATCCACTCCAGCAATTGCTCGCGCGAGCGCAGTTGCAGATGCTCGGCCAGATCCGACAGGATCAGCCAGCCTTCGCCGCCCGGCAGCAGATGCGCTGCAAGGCCTTGCACAAAGCCGCGCAGCATGCGGCTGCCTTCGTCGTAGACGGCCTGCTCCAGCAGGGAGCTGGCCTTGCCCGGCAACCACGGTGGATTGCAGACCACCAGGGCGGCCCGGCCTTCGGGGAACAGGTCTGCCTTGCGCAGGCTCACGCGCTGCGCCAATCCCAGTCGCTGCAGGTTGTCCTGCGCACAGGCCAGGGCCCGGTCGCTCAGGTCGGTGGCCACCACCTGCCGCACGCCACGGTGCAGCAAGAGAGCGGAAAGCACACCCGTGCCCGTGCCGATATCCCAGACCGCGGCATCGGCCTGCTGGGCTGCGGCCGGCAGGGGCGCCTGCGCCACCAGATCCAGGTACTCGCCGCGCACCGGGGAGAACACGCCGTAGTGCGGATGAATGCTGAACTCCGGCATGCCCGGCACAGCCAGGGCCACGCCCTTCTTGCGCCACTCATGCGCGCCCAGCGCGCCCAGCAGTTCACGCAAGGGAACGATGACGCTGCGCGCACCCTGATCGGCGGGAATGTCGCCCCAGGCCTCGCGGCAGGCCTCGCTCCAGTCCGGGGCGCGGCGCAGGGCGCAATGCCAGCTGGCATCGAGCTCGATCATCACGCTGGACAGAATGCGTGCCCGCTGCGCCAGCGCCTGGCGGTGCAGGTGGAAGGCATGGGGAAAGACAGGCTTGGCGTCTTCCTTGCCGGCCCGCCGATGGCGAGCCTTGGCGGACGTCTCACGTGCAGGCTTGTCCAGGCGGCGGCCCAGCGCCGACAGCAATTGCCTGGCATTCTGGAAATCGCCGCGCCACAGCATCGCCTGGCCTTCGCAGGCCAAGCGGTAGGCGCTGTCGGCAGACAGGCTGTCGTCGGCGATGACGATGCGGCGCGGTGCGGTCATGGTGCTGTCCGCGCGCCACAGCGCTGCCTGCGTGGCCTCGTTCTCCTGCCATTGCAGCAGGGACCAGTTCTGGGAAGAGGACAAGGCCTGCTGCTCCGTGAGTGATTTAGGGGGAAAGCGGGTCGGAGACCCGATCAGTTCAGTGCGCGCTTGAGCCGCACTTCCTCGATCTTGAGACCGCCCACCTGGGCCGTCTTGGCGGTGGACATTTCGCGCTTGAAGCCGGCGAGCTCGTGAAAGCGCAGCGCGCGTTCATTGCGCAGCGGCACCCACGACGTGACATTGGTGCAGCCTTCTTCAAGCAGGCCGTCGCGTGCGGCGTCCCACAGGGCCACGCCCACACCCTGATTCCAGTGGGTAGGTGCAGCATAGATGGCCCAGATTTCACCGGTGGTCTGGCGCGACTTCTCATCGCGCGAGCGGTCGAAGCCGACAAAGCCGACGATCTTGTCGCCATCGATGGCGACCTGAACCTGGGGCTCGCAAAATTCAATGGCTTCGCGCCAATAGGCCTGGCGTTTTTCTACCGACGACATGCTCTTGAGCTGGTCATCGGGAACCAGACCTCGGTAAGCCTCCATGGCGGAAGCAGTATGGATCTGGGCAATCGCTTTTGCATCGCGGAGAGTGGCTGGACGAACCTGGATACTAGACATGGAAAAACCGAAACGAAAACAGGTGAAAATAGAAGGGCGTGATTTTCACCGGAATCGCGCTTTTTGCGTGCATCGAGCCCCTTAGCCATGCACGCAAGTACGGCTGTGCTCGTTTTCTTGCCCTCGGCTATCGGATGTGCTATGTGCTCTTCAAAAAAGAGCAGCTAGTGCATGCAACACAAGGCTCGCCAAGGAATCAGTTGACAATTCCTCACGATGCAGGCATGCCCGGCAACACGCCCGATCGAGCCCTTGCTCACAGCCAGCGGCGCATCAGTTCCATGATGCGATCGAACTTCGCACCATAGGGCGGATACAGCATGGCGGCCCCTGACCAGCGCGACTGCACGAACACCGCCTTCTGATGGCTCAGCCGCGCAAAGCCCTGCTCCGAATGATAGGCACCCCAACCGCTGTCGCCCACGCCACCGAAGGGCAGGTTCTCGTGCGCGAAGTGCAGCAGGGTGTCATTGACCGTCACCCCGCCGCTGATGGTGCGTGACAGCACCGCATCACGCACCTTCTCGTCGCGGCCGAACCAGTACAGCGCCAGCGGCCTGGGCCCGGCATTGATGGCCGAGACCACGTCGTCCAGCCTGTCGTAGCTGATCACGGGCAGGATGGGGCCGAAGATCTCCTCCTGCATGAGCTGCATCTGGCTGGTGGCATTGAAGACCAGGGCCGGTGCCATCTGGCGCTCCACGGCATCACCCCAGGCCATGTCCGCCCCCTCCTGGCTGGCGCCGCCGTCCTCCATCCATTCGACATGGGCGCCCATGCCCTGGGCCTGGCGCAGCATCTGCCGCAGGCGGGCCAGGTGGCGCTTGGTGAGGATGGCGGCATAGTCCGGGTTGCCGGCAAAGCGCGGGAACAGCCGCTGCGCGGCGGCGCGAAAGGCCTCGGCGAATTCGGCCTCCTGTCCACGCGGCAGCAGCACGTAGTCGGGGGCAATGCAGGTCTGGCCTGCGTTGACGAGCTTGCCATGTGCGATCTTGAGCGCCGCCTCCTTCAGGTCGCAGTCGGTGGAGACGATGCAGGGCGACTTGCCGCCCAGCTCCAGCGTGGTCGGCGTCAGGTGCGCTGCGGCCGCCTGGGCCACGCGCCGGCCCACGGCCGTCGATCCGGTGAACAGCAGATGGTCGAAGTGCAGGCCCGAAAACTGCGTGGCCACGCTCACATCGCCCTCGATCACGGCGAACTCCTCGGGCGCAAAGAACTGCCCCACCAGCGCGGCCAGTTGCGCCGACGTGTGCGGCGTGAGTTCGCTGGGCTTGAGCATGACGCGGTTGCCCGCGGCCAGGGCCGTGATGGCAGGCCCCAGCGCCAGCTGCACCGGATAGTTCCACGGAGAGATCACCCCCACCACGCCCAGCGGCTGGCGCTCTATCCACCCACGGCCCGGCATGAGCATCAGCGGCGTGCGCACCCGCTGGCGCCCCGACCAGCGCGCCAGATGGCGCAGCGTGTGCTTGAGCAGGTTGCGCAGCACGAACAGCTCCACCATCTCGGTCAACCGTGGCGAGCGCATGCCGAAGTCGGCCTGCACTGCGGCAGCCAGCACGGGGCCGTGCTCGTCCAGCAGCTTTTGCATGCGCAGCAGCCTCTCGCGGCGCACCAGCAGCGGCACGTCCACCTGCGCCCGGCTGGCCTGGTACTGAAGTTCGAAGACGCGATGAAGATCCATCTGGGTCATAGGGCTCAATGGTAAGAAGACGCGGCAGACGCTCTCATGCTGCACAGGCCGCCTGCGGGTTGGCTGGATACGGCGGCAAGCAGCCAGAACGGCTCGGAGAAAAAAAAGGGAGCCTTGCACGGGCTCCCGAGGGTTACAGACTATACGGGCCGATATGCGCGGCCTGGGCGCGAAGATGCGCAGGCCGCGTAAAGGCTGCAGCAAGACGCTTCAGGGCTCGCGCACTTCACGGGGCTGAACGTCGGTCACCTCGCCCGCTCCCGGCAGCACGCCTGCGCCTGCACCTGCGCGACGGCCACCGCCTTCAGCCGCGCCGTAGGCGCGCTGCGGGCGCTGGGCCATCCACTCGGAGCCGGAGCGGTAGACGGTCTGCCAGCCAGCCCGCGGGCTCATGCGCATGGCCCAGGGCATGACCGGCTGGCCGGTGAGCCTGGCCCACAGCGCCCGCACGGCCCAGACCAGGGCCAGCAGCGCCGCTGCGGTGAGCAGGCTGACAAAGAAGACCAGGCCCACAAGCATCAGCAGGATGCGAACGGCCCAGCGGGTCAGGGTGGCGACGAAATCGTTCAAAGCAAAGCCTTTCTTGGCTGGCCCGGTGCGTCAGGCGGAGTCTGCCGCATCGAACCGGAATACGCCCGGTTCCTGTACCGGGTCCACATGCACCGCAATCGTGCTCTTGGGCGGGAAGCGCCCTTCGAGCAGCAGTTTCGACAACGGATTCTCGATCCGCTGCTGTATCGCGCGCTTGAGCGGCCGGGCCCCGAAAACGGGATCGAAGCCCACCTTGGCCAGTTCGGCCAGTGCCTGGTCGGACACCTGCAGCGCAAGGTCCATTTTCTCCAAACGCCGCTCCAGCAGCTTGAGCTGAATCCTTGCGATCGATTCGATATTCTTCGCGTCGAGCGCGTGGAACACCACGGTCTCGTCGATGCGGTTGAGGAATTCGGGTCGGAAATGGTTCTTGAGTTCCCCCCAGACCGCGTCTTTCACATCATCGTAATCCTCGCCGACCATGGCCTGGATCAGCAAAGAGCCTATGTTGCTCGTCATCACGATGACCGTATTCTTGAAGTCCACGGTGCGGCCCTGGCCGTCGGTCAGCCGGCCGTCGTCCAGTACCTGCAGCAGCACGTTGAAGACGTCGGGATGGGCCTTCTCCACCTCGTCGAGCAGCAGCACGCTGTAGGGCTTGCGGCGAACGGCCTCGGTCAGGTAGCCGCCTTCCTCGTAGCCCACGTAGCCGGGCGGCGCGCCGATCAGGCGGGCCACGGAATGCTTTTCCATGAACTCGCTCATGTCGATGCGCACCAGATGGTCTTCGCTGTCGAACAGGAAGCCGGCCAGCGCCTTGCACAGTTCCGTCTTGCCCACGCCCGTGGGGCCCAGGAACAGGAAGGAACCGGTGGGCCGGTTGGGATCGGACAGGCCCGAGCGCGAACGGCGTATGGCGTTGGCCACGGCCGAGATGGCCTCGTCCTGGCCGACGACGCGGTCATGCAGCCGGTCTTCCATGCGCAGCAGCTTGTCCTTCTCGCCCTGCATCATCTTGGCCACGGGAATGCCCGTGGCACGGCTGACCACCTCGGCAATCTCCTCGGCGCCCACATGGGTGCGCAGCAATCTGTGGGCGGGCGCACCGCCCTGCCCTTGCTCGCTGGCCTGGGCTTCATTGAGCTGCTTTTCCAGCGAGGGCAGCTTGCCGTACTGCAGCTCGGCCACCTTGTTGAAGTCGCCCTTGCGCTTGAGCTCCTCGATCTGGATACGGATCTGGTCGATCTCCTTGCGGATCTGCTCGGAGCCCTGGGCGCTGGCCTTCTCGCTCTTCCACACGTCTTCGAGGTCGGCGTACTCGCGCTCCAGGCTGCCGAGTTCCTCCTCGATCAGTTGCAGGCGCTTTTGCGAGGCCTCGTCCTTTTCCTTCTTCATGGCCTCGCGCTCGATCTTGAGCTGGATCATGCGGCGCTCGAGCTTGTCCATGACCTCGGGCTTGGAGTCGATCTCGATCTTGATCTTGGCCGCAGCCTCGTCGATCAGGTCGATGGCCTTGTCGGGCAGGAAGCGGTCGGTGATGTAGCGGTGGCTCAGCTCGGCCGCGGCCACAATGGCCGGGTCGGTGATGTCCACGCCGTGGTGGGCCTCGTAGCGCACCTGCAGGCCGCGCAGGATGGCGATGGTGTCCTCGACCGAGGGCTCCTCGACCAGCACCTTCTGGAAGCGCCGCTCCAGCGCCGCATCCTTTTCGATGTACTTGCGGTATTCATCGAGCGTGGTCGCNCCGATGCAGTGCAGCTCGCCGCGCGCCAGNGCNGGCTTGAGCATGTTGCCCGCNTCCATGGCGCCNTCGGCCTTGCCGGCNCCGACCATGGTGTGGATCTCGTCGATGAACAGGATGATGCGCCCCTCTTCCTGGGCCACTTCCTTGAGCACGGACTTCAGGCGTTCCTCGAAGTCGCCGCGGTACTTGGCGCCGGCCAGCAGGCCCGCCATGTCCAGCGACAGCACGCGCTTGTTCTTGAGGCTTTCGGGCACCTCGCCGGCCACGATGCGCTGGGCCAGGCCCTCGACAATGGCGGTCTTGCCCACGCCAGGCTCGCCGATGAGCACGGGGTTGTTCTTGCTGCGGCGCTGCAGCACCTGGATGGAGCGGCGGATTTCGTCGTCGCGGCCGATCACCGGATCGAGCTTGCCGATGCGCGCGCGCTCGGTCAGGTCCAGGGTGTATTTCTTGAGGGCCTCGCGCTGGCCTTCGCCTTCGGCGCTGTCCATGGTCTGGCCGCCGCGCACGGCGTTGATAGCGGACTCCAGCGTGGAGCGCGTCACGCCGCTTTCCTTGAGCAATTGGCCCGCACGCGTGGAGGCGCCGCTGCTATCGGTCAGCGCCAGCAGGAACAGCTCGCTGGCAATGAACTGGTCGCCCCGCTTGAGGGCTTCCTTCTCGGTCACCTGCAGCAGGCGGCCCAGCTCGGAGCCGACCTGCACCTGGTCCTGATGCTGCACGCGCGGCAGATCGGCCAGGGCCTTCTCGGCCGCGGCCTGCAACTGCCCCACGTTGGCGCCGGCACGCTGCAAGAGCGAGCGCGGACCGTCGTCCTGGCGCAGCAGTGCCACGAGCAGGTGCAGGGGTTCGATGTTGGATTGGTCACCGCCCAGGGCCAGCGTTTGCGCGTCGGCCAGGGCTTCCTGGAACTTGGTTGTCAGTTTGTCGATTCGCATGGTGTTTCTTTTCGCTCCTGAAACAGGGTCATTGCGATTTATCTGATACCGGCAGGGCAAATTTCAAGCCATGCCCGGCCCGCAAGGACAGACGCTTGCGCCAGATCAAGGCCGGCGAGGCCGGCCATCCTTCTCAAGCATTGCGCTGAAAGATCGAGAACTGCGTAGGCGTAACGCCCAAATGCGCCCGGAAGCTGCGCACCAGGTGGCTGGCGCTGGAAAAGCCGCAATCCAGCGCCAGCTCGGCCAGCGGCGGCACGTTGCGCGCAGACAGGGCACGCCGTGCCCGGGCCAGGCGCTGCTGCAGCACCCATTCGTGCACCGTGCAGCCCATGCTCTGGCGGAACATGCGTGCGAAATGGAATTCCGAAAGGCAGGCCTGTCTCGCCAGTGCCGGCAGCGACACGGCCTTGGAGTCATGCAGATGCGCCTCGATATGGGCAAGCACCCTGCGCCGCACGGCCGCAGAGAGCCCGCCCAGCGGCCGCTGCAGCGCCTGCACCTGGCGCGGCGTGGCGGACTGCAGCACCAGCCGGTCCACCAGCTGCTGGCCAATGGCATCGGCCGCCAGTTGCTGCTGCGGGTCCTGCCAGTCCAGCTGCATCAGCGCACGGGCACCGGCGTGGAAGGCCTGATCGTCCCCGTAGATCTGCGCACGCAAGGTGCGCGAGCGGGGCTCGGCATCCAGCATGCGGACCACGCGCCCCGCCCAGGCCAGGTCGGACACATACAGGTGCAGGAACTGCACGGGCGATCGCACCAGCCAGTGCGATTCGTCCTCTGGCGTGAAGATGCAGATGCGCCCCGGCGCCCCCATGGCCTCGGGCCGCGCCTTGAGCTGCGAGCCCTCGCCGCCGGCCAGGTAGACCGACAGCGTGTGGTGACCGGGCTGGCAGTAGCGCACCTCGTCGTCCACATTGGCCCAGACGGCCAGCTCCACCCCCTCGCTCAGGCGCACGCGCCGCTGCAGCCGGGCCTTGGAGCGTGACAGCACCTGGCACAGGTGGCTGGAGGGCAGCTCGGGCAGCGGCGTGGGCGTCATGGCAGCGATTGTGGTCCCGCAGCCATACCGACGCATGGCGCCAGGCCATCAAACCGCAGGAATCTGCCATGCCCGCCCAGCCTGCGGCGCCATCATCACCGGCCATGACTGCCACCCTCTATGCCCTGGTCGTGCTGATCTGGGGTTCGACCTGGATCGCCCTGAAGCTGCAGCTGGGCACCGTGCCCGTGGAGCTGTCCATTGCCTACCGCTTTGCGCTGGCCGCCGTGCTGATGTTCGCCTGGCTGGCCTGGTCGCGCCAGCTGCGCGTGCCCCGCGGCCCGGCGCTGCCGCGCGTGCTGGCCCAGGGCCTGTGCCTGTTCAGCTTCAACTTCGTGTGCTTCATGCATGCCAGCGAGACGCTGGCCAGCGGCCTGGCCGCCGTGGTGTTCTCCAGCGCCAATCTCTGGAACGCGCTGCTGGCGCGCATCATCCACGGCCGCAGGCTGGCGCCCCATGTGCTGGCCGGCAGCCTCTTCGGCCTTGCAGGCCTGGTGGCGCTGTTCTGGCCCGAGCTGCGCGCAGGCCGGCATGCCAGCCTGCCCGGCCTGGCCTGGGCGGTGCTGGGCACGCTGTGCTTTTCCTGCGGGAACATGCTGTCGGCCTCGCTGCAGTCCATGGGCTGGCGGCCCGCACAGACCAATGCCTGGGGCATGCTGGCCGGCACGCTGCTGCTGACCGGCTATGCGCTGGTGGCAGGCCTGCCCTGGCGCTTCGATGCCAGCTGGACCTATGTGGGCTCCTGGCTGTACCTGGCCATTCCGGGCTCGGTGATCGCGTTCACGGCCTACCTGACCCTGGTCGGACGCCTGGGCCCCGAGAAGGCGGCGTATGCGACGGTGCTGTTCCCCATCGTTGCGCTCAGTATCTCGGCCCTTTTCGAAGGCTATGTGTGGACGCCGCTGGCCGTGGGTGGCCTGCTGCTGGTGATGTTCGGCAACCTGCTGGTGTTCCGGCCGCCGCAATGGTTGCGGGGTGCCGCACTGCGCAGGGCCTGAAGCGTCAGCTCACTGGCGCCAGCGCGCCAGCGCCTCTTCGTCGCTGACGCGCGCATCCACCCAGCGCGCGCCCTCGGGCGTCTGTTCCTTTTTCCAGAAAGGCGCCAGCGACTTGAGGTAGTCCATGATGTATTCGCAGGCCTGGAAAGCCATGCCCCGGTGCGATGCGGTGACGGCCACGAGCACGATCTGGTCCATGGGCTGCAGCGGGCCGATGCGGTGGATGACGCGCGCGCCATGGATGCCGAAGCGCTGCACGGCCTCGTCGATGATGGCCTCGATGGATTTCTCGGTCATGCCCGGGTAGTGCTCCAGCTCCATGCTGGCCACGGCGGCGCCCTCGTTGCGGTCACGCACCGTGCCTATGAAGCTGCATACCGCCCCCACGCGGGCGTCGCCGGAGCGCAGGGCGGCGAGTTCGGCCGATACGTCGAAATCCTCGGTCTGGATGGATACACGGGCTGCTTGCATGCCCGCATTGTCGCAGGGCGGCGGCGCGCCAGAAGGCGATGAACGCGGTAGCATTGCCCTCCCCCGCCCCCAGCGCTTTTTTGCTGCGGCGGGCCACGCATGGCCACACTCACGATCACCACCCCCGAATACACGCTCTATCCCTCGCCGCGCAACGAGCAGCGCGTGGTCTACGAGCACCAGCTGTTCGTGCCCCATCCCTACACCATCATCCACCTGCCCGACTACGGCTTTCGCGGCAAGGCCACTCTGTTTGCAGCCCACCGGCTGGGCGACGGCAAGATGGGCCAGCTGGTGAGCTGCGAGCTGGCCGAAGACATCGCACGCTTCGAACGCCTGTTCGAACCCGATTGAGGCGCGCCATGGACGAGACCAGCCAGATACAGCCGCCGCCGAGCTTTGCCGCCCTGTATGCCGACCGGCACGGCCGGCTCAAGGCATCGATTGCAGATGTGGTCGGGCGCTATGAACTGTGCGAGGACCTGGCCAGCCACCTGGTCGAGCAGGCACAGACGCTTTACCACTCGGGCAATTCTTCGGAGCAAGGCGTGCTGCTGGGCATGCACGCCGGCCTGGCTGCCGAAGGCTCCATCGTCAGCCCCGGCGAGGCACGCTGGATCGTGCAGCGCCTGGCCGAGCTGCTGGAGTGGCAGGCACCGCTGCTGCCCGATGCATCAACCCCTCCCGGCGCCGAAGGCGCAGCCTGAAGGTCACCACCGAGGCGCTCAGGCGCGCTACACTGCGCGCCATGCCTGCAATCTTTGCCTTCCCCACATGCCACGGCGATGCCGTGTGCCTGTGCCTGGGCAAAGCCTGCAAACCCCAGCTCGTCTGACCGGAGCTGAGGTTCCGTCCAGATGAGCGACGGAACCGGCCCGGCAGCCTCCATCTCCCCTTCCCGCATCCCTTCAGGCGCCTGCCTTTCCGCCCTCGGTCTGGCCGGTGGCTGCGTCCGGTCGTTCATTGTTTGAATCACCCGAAGGGATCTTCCATGTCTTTGCCTTCCACCACCTCGCCGCAAGCCCGATTCCAGGGGCTGTGGCTTCCGCTGGTCACGCCCTTTCTTCCTGGAGATGAGGCGGCGGTGGACCACGGGGCGCTGCGCGCCCTGGTGCAGCACTACAACGCCAGCGGCATCGCCGGCTACGTGGCCTGCGGCTCGACCGCCGAGGCCGCCGCGCTGAGCGAAGCGGAGCACGATGCCGCCCTGTCCACCATCCTCTCAGCGGCCCAGGGCATGCCCGTGGTCATGGGCGTTTCGGACTGCCACCTGGGGCATGCGCTGGCCCGCGTTCAGGCACTGAACGCCCTGCCGCTGGCAGGCATTCTGGTGCCCGCGCCGCATTACATACGCCCGTCGCAGGCAGGCCTGCTGCAGTGGTTCACGGCGATTGCCGAGCGCAGCGCCCATCCGGTCATCGTCTACGACATTCCCTACCGCACCGGCGTGGTGCTGGAGCTGGCCACGCTGCGTGCGCTGGCCGCCCATGAGCGCATCGTGGCCATCAAGGATTGCGGGGGCGATGCCGCCAAGACCCAGGCACTGATCGCCGATGGGCAACTGCAGGTGCTGGCCGGCGAAGACGCGCAGATCTTTTCCACGCTGGCCCTGGGCGGCGCGGGAGCGATTGCTGCCAGCGCGCACGCGCATACAGGGCACTTCGTCGAGCTGATGCAATGCCTGGAGCGCGGCGACCTGCCCGCTGCCCGTGCGCTGTGGCAGCCGCTGCAGCCACACATCGCCGCCTGCTTTGCCGAGCCCAACCCCGCCCCCATCAAGGCCTTGCTGGCGCAGCAGGGCCGAATGCGGGCAACGCTGCGGGCGCCCATGCAGCCGGCATCGGCCGCGCTGGCGCAGCGGCTGGCCGGGATTCAGCTGCCGCTGCTGCCGTCCGCAGACAGTGTTGCCGAACGCAGGTCGGCATAGCGGTTCAGGATGCGCTGCACCTGACCGTGCGTCCACTCGCCGCCCCGGGCCGCGGCAATGCCGCGCGCATTGAGTTCGGCGGCCATGGCGCGGTGCGTCAGGCCGCGCGCCTGCAGTTCGGCGAACAGCGCCTCATGCTGCTGGGCAAAGGCATCGGCCGTGGATTTGCGCTTTTCCACGGTGGCGCGCAGGTTGTCTGCGCCTGCGCGGCCCAGTTGCACGCCGCGCGCCTTGGCTTCGGACAAGGCCTTGCGCGTGCGCGCGCTGATGGCCTGGTCCACGGGCTTGTCGGTGGTCATTTGGGTCAACCTCCGGTCACGGGAGGGAAGAAAGCCACCTCGTCCCCCTGGCGAATGGCGGCACCGGCATCGCACAGGACCTGGTTCAGCGCCATGCGCACGGCCTTGCCAGGGGCCAGCGCTTCGGCGGCTGCACCGCCACGCGCAATCAGTTCCTCACGCAGCGCGCCCACGGTGGCGGCCTCGGTGGACAGGGTTTCGCTGCCCGTGCCCAGGGCTTCGCGGATGGAGGCGAAATAGCGCACGGTGATGGTGATGGCGATGGGGACGGCCTGGCTCATGACAGCAGCTCCGAAAAGGCGATGAAGCGCACCCGGTCGCCCGGCGCAATGGCCTGGCCCGGCGGGTTGTCCACCACGCCATCGCCCCAGGCCGCCGAGGTCAGCACGCCCGAACTCTGGTTGCGGAACAGCTCCAGCCCGCCGCTGTCGTTGTAGCGCACGCGCAGGAATTCGCGGCGCTTGTCCCCGCGCGGCCAATGGAAGTCGGCGCGCACCTCGACCGAGCGTGGCAGCGCCTGCTGCACGCCCTGCAGGCGCAGCACGAAGGGGCGCACCAGCAGGAGAAAGGTAACGAAGCTGGAGACCGGGTTGCCGGGCAGGCCGATGAAGTGGGCAAAGCCTTCGCCCTCGCAGTTCACGCGGCCATAGGCGAAGGGCTTGCCGGGCTTGACGGCGATCTGCCAGAGGTCGAGCTGGCCCAGCGCCTGCACGGCGGGCTTGACATGGTCCTCTTCGCCGACAGACACCCCGCCGCTGGTCAGGATCAGGTCATGCGCGCGGGCCGCCTCGCGCAAAGCATCCACAGTGGCCTCGCGCCGGTCGGGGACGATGCCGAAGTCGGTGACCTCGCAGCCCATGCGCTGCAGCAGGGCGCGAAGGAAGAATCGGTTGCTGTTGTAGATGCTGCCGGGCGGCATCTGCTCGGGCGCGACCGTGCCCGGCATGACCAGCTCGTCGCCCGTGGAGAACAGGGCCACGCGCGGCTTGCGTGCCACGCGCAAAGAGGCCAGGCCGATGCTGGCGGCCAGGCCCAGCTCGGCCGGCGACAGGCGCGTGCCGGCCGCGATGACGGTGGCGCCGCGCCGGATGTCCTCGCCCGAGCGGCGTATCCATTGCCCGGCCTCGGGCCGCGCCTTGATGCGCACGCGGCCGTCTTCCAGGACTTCGCAGTCTTCCTGCATGACGATGGCATCGGCACCTTCGGGCACCGGAGCCCCCGTGAAGATGCGCGCCACCGTGCCCACGGCCAGCGGCTGGCCCACGGCGCCTGCGGGGATGCGCTGCGAGACGGGCAGCTCGGCATTGCCCTGCGTGCATTCGGCGCTGCGCACGGCGTAGCCGTCCATGGCGCTGTTGTCCTGGGGCGGCACCTGCAGCGGCGAGACGGCGTCGACCCGCAGCACGCGGCCATCGGCGTCAAAGCAGTCCACGGTGTCATCGCCAGCCAGCGGCAGTGCCTGGGCCAGCAGTTCGGCCAGCGCTTCATCGAGGGGCTTGAGCGGGGCTCGCATGGTTTTTCTCCTAGTCTTGGCCGCTGTCAGGTGCACGGTAGCGCAGGCGCTCCCCCTGATCCAGCAGCCATTGCAGTATCTGCGCTGGCGCGTTGAGGTCCAGCACGGGCTGGCGCGGCGGCTCGGGCAGGCGGGCCGGCGCATCGGTCGCCACGGCCAGCACATGGGGATCGTGCGGGAACAAAGGCGCCTGGGTCTTGCCGGCGCTGGTGCGCTCGGGCTGCTCGCGCCAGATTTCTATCTTGGGCAGGTCGGCGTGCTTGAAACCCTCTACCAGCACCCAGTCCACGAGGGGGTCCAGCTCGGCCAGCATGTCGTGCACCGACAGCTCCGTGGGCCGGGGGAATTCGCGCATCAGCGCCAGACGGCGATCGGAAGCCAGCACCACCTCATAGGCACCCGCCTTGCGGTGGCGCCAGCTGTCCTTGCCCTCGTGATCGACATCGAAATGGTGGTGGGCATGCTTGACCACCGAAACGCTGAGCCCCTGCGCACGCATCAGCGTGATCAGGGGCTCCACCAGGCTGGTCTTGCCCGAGCCGGAGTAGCCGGCAAAGCCGATGACCTTCATCGCCATGCACTCCAGCTGCGGACCTGCGGACAGCCCGGCCGTGGCATCAGTCGCAATGCCGGGCGATGTAGGCCTTGACCTGCTCGGCGTCGGCCGGCAAGTCGGTCACGCGCTTGGGCAGGTCCTCGATGCCTTCGAACTTGGCCGGGCGATCGGGCAGGCGGCCCAGGGCCTCCTCGATGGTGGCGGCGAACTTGATGGGCAGTGCCGTCTCCAGCACGATCATGGGCACGCCGGCCTGCAGCTGCTCGCGCGCCACCTTGACGCCGTCGGCCGTGTGCGTGTCGATCATGGTGCCGAAGCGCTCGAAGGTATCGCGGATGGTGGCCAGGCGGTCGGCATGCGTGCTCTTGCCGCTGACGAAGCCGTAGCGGGCAGCAGCTTCCTGGAACAGCGGGTTGCCGCCCAGGTCGAAGCGGCCCTGGCGTGCCACGCCCTCGGCGAACAATTCGCGCGTGGCCTGTCCATCGCGACCCAGCAGGTCGAACACGAAGCGCTCGAAGTTGCTGGCCTTGGAGATGTCCATCGAGGGGCTCGATGTCTCGTAGGTGTGCTCGCTGCCGCGCACCACGTAGGCGCCCGTGCGGAAGAACTCGTCGAGCACGTCGTTCTCGTTGGTCGCCACCACCAAGCGTTCGATCGGCAGGCCCATCTGGCGCGCCACATGGCCGGCGCAGATATTGCCGAAGTTGCCGCTGGGCACCGTGAAGCTGACCTTCTGGTCATTGCTCTGCGTGGCCTGCAGGTAGCCGGCGAAGTAGTAGACGACCTGGGCCAGCAGGCGGGCCCAGTTGATCGAGTTGACCGTGCCGATCTTGTACTTCGCCTTGAAGGCGTGGTCGTTGGAGACGGCCTTGACGATGTCCTGGCAGTCGTCGAACACGCCTTCGATGGCGATGTTGTGGATGTTGGCGTCCTGCAGGCTGAACATCTGGGCCTGCTGGAAGGGGCTCATGCGGCCGCGCGGGCTGGTCATGAACAGGCGCACGCCCTTTTTGCCGCGCATGGCGTACTCGGCGGCGCTGCCGGTGTCGCCGCTGGTGGCGCCCAGGATGTTCAGCTCCTCGCCACGGCGGCCCAGTTCGTACTCGAACAGGTTGCCCAGCAGCTGCATGGCCATGTCCTTGAAGGCCAGCGTGGGGCCGTTGGACAGGGCTTCGAGCCACAGGCCGTCTTCCAGCGGGCGCAGCGGCGTGATCTCGGCCGTGCCGAACACCTGCTGCGTATAGGTCTTGGCGCACAGGGCGCGCAGATCCTCGGCCGGGATGTCGTCGATGTACAGGCTCAGGATCTCGAAGGCCAGGGCCGCGTAGCCCTGCTCCTTGTAGATGCTGCGCAGCTCGCCCAGGCGGGCGGCATCGATCTGCGGATAGCGCTCGGGCAGGTACAGCCCGCCATCGGGCGCCAGGCCCTCGAGCAGGATGTCGCAAAAGCGCTTGCGGTCCGCGTGGCCGCGCGTGGAAAGATAAAGCATGTCGCTTCCTCGTCAGTATTCTGTGAGACGGGGCGCGGCCGATGCCAGGGATGCCGAGCAAGGGCCGCCCCGCAGCGAGGGCGTCGTCCCCCTCCCGCGTGCGAGAGAGGGGGAAGCGGCGCAGCCGCTCAGGGGGTGTCTTAGTTCAACTCTTCCTTGCGGATGCGGTTGATAGGGGCCAGCACCGTGGGCAACTGCTGGATCTGCGCCAGGGCAGCATCCATGTCGCCTTCGCGCGTGGCGTGGGTCAGGATGATCAGGTCGGTCTGCGGCACGCCCTGGCTGCCTTCGCTGTCGCCGCTCACCTCGCCAGCCTCGCGCTGCAGCAGGGCATCGATGCTGATGCCGGCACCGGCGAGGATGCTGGTGATCTTGGCCAGCACGCCGGCTTCGTCGGCCACGCGGATGCGCAGGTAGTAGCTGGTGACCACCTCGCTCATGGGCAGCACGGGCAGCTCGCCACCTGCGGCGACCAGCGTGTTCGACTGGAAGGCCAGCGGGGGCACGCGGTGCTCGGGGTCGGCCGTGTGCAGGCGGGCAATGTCCACCAGGTCGGCAATCACGGCGCTGGCCGTGGGCTCGGAGCCCGCGCCCTTGCCGTAGTACAGCGTCGTGCCCACGGCGTCGCCATGGACGACGACGGCGTTCATCGCGCCTTCCACGTTGGCGATCAGGCGCTTGGTCGGCACCAGGCTGGGGTGCACGCGCAGCTCGATGCCCTTGTCCGTGCGCTTGGTGATGCCCAGCAGCTTGATGCGGTAGCCCAGTTGCTCGGCGTACTTGATGTCGGCCGCAGACAGCTTGGTGATGCCTTCCACATGCGCCTTGTCGAACTGCACGGGAATGCCGAAGGCGATGGCGCTCATCAGCGTGACCTTGTGGGCGGCGTCCACGCCTTCGATGTCGAAGGTCGGATCGGCTTCGGCATAGCCCAGGCGCTGGGCCTCCTTGAGCACCACGTCGAAGTCCAGGCCCTTGTCGCGCATCTCGGACAGGATGAAGTTGGTCGTGCCGTTGATGATGCCGGCCACCCACTGGATCTGGTTGGCCGTCAGGCCTTCGCGCAGCGCCTTGATGATGGGGATGCCACCGGCCACCGCCGCTTCGTAGGCCACCATCACGCCCTTCTCGGCGGCGGCCTTGAAGATTTCGCTGCCATGCACGGCCAGCAGGGCCTTGTTGGCCGTGACCACATGCTTGCCGGCGGCAATGGCCTCCAGCACCAGGGCCTTGGCAATGCCGTAGCCGCCGATCAGCTCGATCACCACGTCGATCTCGGGGTTGGCGATGATCTCGCGCGCATCGCCGACCACCTTGGCCGTGTCGCCCACGACGGAGCGTGCGCGTTCCGTATCCAGGTCGGCCACCATGGCAATCTCAATACCGCGGCCCGCGCGGCGGCGGATCTCTTCCTGGTTGCGCTGCAGCACGTTGAAGGTGCCACTGCCCACGGTGCCAATGCCCAGAAGGCCTACTTGGATCGGTTTCATAAACTACTTGCCAGTCAAAAAATGCTGCGGCGCCCAGAGGGTGCGCGCCGGCAGCCGGTAAAAAGCGATGGTCGGCGCAAGGCCCTCTCCCCCGCCGGCCCCCGCACAGCTCAGCCGCGGTCCGTGCCGTGGCGCTTGCGGTATTTCTCGAGGAACACGGCCAGGCGGCGGATGGCCTCGCGCAGGTCGGTGTCGTGCGGCAGGAAGACGATGCGGAAATGGTCGGGGTGCGGCCAGTTGAAGCCTGTTCCCTGCACCAGCATGACCTTGGTCTCCTGCAGCACTTCCAGGAAGAACGCCTGGTCATCCTTGATCGGGTAGATCTCGGGGTCCAGGCGCGGGAACATGTACAGCGCGGCCTGCGGCTTGACGCAGCTCACGCCGGGGATTTCGGTGATCAGTTGGTAGGCCAGGTCGCGCTGCACGCGCAGCCGGCCGCCTTCCTGCACCAGCTCGTCGATGCTCTGATGCCCGCCCAGCGCCGTCTGCACGGCCCATTGGCCGGGCACATTGGCGCACAGGCGCATGTTGGAGAGCATGTTCAGGCCCTCGATATAGTCCTTGGCCGCCTTCTTGTCGCCCGAGACCACCATCCAGCCGGCGCGGTAGCCGCAGCTGCGATAGGCCTTGGACAGCGAGTTGAAGGTCAGCGTCAGCACATCGGTGGACAGGCTGGCCAGCGGCGTATGCACGACGTCGTCGTAGAGCACCTTGTCATAGACCTCGTCGGCGAAGATCACCAGGCCATGCTCGCGGGCCAGCGCCACGATGCTTTGCAGCAGCTGCTTGCTGTACAGGGCACCTGTCGGATTGTTGGGGTTGATGACGACGATGCCCTTGGTGCGCGGCGTGATCTTGGCGCGGATGTCGTCCAGGTCGGGCATCCAGCCGTTGGACTCGTCGCACATATAGTGCACGGGCGTGCCGCCGGACAGGCTGGTCACGGCGGTCCACAGCGGATAGTCGGGCGCCGGCAGCAGCATCTCGTCGCCGTCGTCCAGCAGCGCGTTCGTGGCCAGGCTGATCAGCTCGGATGCGCCATTGCCCAGGTAGATATCGTCCAGCGTCACGCCCAGGATGCCCTGGCGCTGGGTTTCGTGCATCACGGCCTTGCGCGCCGCGAAGATGCCCTTGCTGTCCGAGTAGCCTGCCGAATTGGGCAGGTTGCGGATCATGTCCTGCTGCACTTCCTCAGGAGCGTCGAAGCCGAACACGGCCAGATTGCCGATATTGAGCTTGATGATCTTCTGGCCGTCCTCTTCCATCTTCTTGGCCGCGTCCATGATGGGCCCGCGGATGTCATAACAGACGTTGGCTAGTTTTGCGGATTTGAGAACGGTTTTCATGCTGAGAATATGAAAGTGGCCGGCGCGGGCTTGCGGCCTTCATGCACGCCAAAGTGCCCCATGCACCCTGGTGAAACCTATAATTTGACCACAGTTCCGCAATGCAGCATCGCCCTGGCCCCGACCCATGTGGCGGCCACCCCCATCGCGCAGACCGCGCCACCCTCATCCATGAAATTCCACGCCGACAAATCCGAAGCACAGAGCATCACAGGCTATGGCCCCGGCTGGGTCGCCGTGGACCGGGAAAAGTTCGAACACAGCCTGCTTGTCGGCGCCAAAGGCCTGCGCCAGGCCTGGGACTGCGCCCGCTTCGAAGACCTGACGCCTGAGCATTTCGAGGCCCTGTCCCAGCTGGATGCAGAGGTCATCATCCTGGGCAGCGGCCAGCGCAACCGCTTCCCGCCAGCGGCCTGGCTGCGCCCGCTCATGGCCCGACGCATCGGCCTGGAAAGCATGGATACGCAGGCCGCGTGTCGCACCTACAACATCCTTGCCAGCGAAGGCCGTAACGTCGTCGCGGCCCTACTCTTGGAGTAGACTCCTGCCCCCCTGATTGGGAGAAATTCCGTTTTCAGGGTAAAATTGCAGGTTGCGGTTGGGGGCATTTCCGATAAAAGCAAAAACACAAACACGGCCCTCGGCATTTCAACGACTACACCCGAGAGATATAAGCGCATGGCGATCGTTGTCAACAAACCCCTTCCCGAATTTGAAGCCAACGCTACCGGCGGGATCAAGGTGACCAACACCTCCCACACGGGCCAGATTCTGATCCTGTATTTCTACCCCAAGGACAATACGCCTGGCTGCACCACCGAAGCCATGCAGTTCCGCGACAAGTACAAGGACTTCGTGAAAGCTGGCGCCACCGTGTTTGGCGTCTCGCGCGACAACATGAAGTCGCACGACGACTTCAAGGAAAAGCTGGAACTGCCGTTCGAGCTGATCGCCGATACGGAAGAGAAGATGTGCCACATGTTCGGCGTGGTCAAGAACAAGATCATGTACGGCAAGAAGGTGAAGGGCATCGAGCGCTCCACCTTCCTGGTCGGAGCCGATGGCCTGCTGGTGCAGGAATGGCGCGGCCTGAAGGTTCCCGGCCACGTTGACGAGGTCCTCAAGGCTGTCAAGACCCTGAAGGCATTGAAGCAGGCTGCCTGATAGCAACAATCCGACAGGTGACAGAGTGCCGGCCGACATATTCAGGCCGTCCGCCTATGCATAATGGGGCAATGCTTCTTAGCAAAGACGCTTTTCCCTGTCACCCCTCCAAAGCCGCCTCGGTTTCCAGGCGGCTTTGTGCTTTTTGATCCTTGTTGAGGAACGGTTCGTCCACCATGCCCCTGCCCCCCGCACCCGGCCGCCGTGCCGCCAAGCTCTCCCCCGAAGCCTTTCTTCCCGTGCGCGGTGCCCAGCACGCAGACCCCCTGCCCGCTGACGATCTTCCCGATGCAGTCGAGGCCGTAGCTGCCGCCGCGCCACGCAAGCGCAAGCCGGCCCCGGCCTCCGCCACAACCACCACCACCACCACAGCTGCAAAGCCCGCACCGGCGCGCGGCCGCAACACCAAGGCCGCATCACCGGCTCCTGCGCCCGCGACTGCAGCCCCTGCCAATCGGCAGCGCCGCGCAACCGACAAATCCAACGCAACGGCAGCGCCGTCCAGCGCCCGGTCGACCAACAGGTCGGCCACGGAAGCCAAGCCGGCAGCACTGCTGGCAGCGCCGGTTCGCCCACGCCGCACGCGCACAGGCCCGAAGACGCTGTTCGTGCTCGACACCAACGTGCTGCTGCACGACCCGACCAGCCTGTTCCGCTTCGAGGAGCACGACATCTTCCTGCCCATGGTGGTGCTGGAAGAGCTCGACGGCCACAAGAAGGGAATGACCGAAGTGGCGCGCAACGGCCGCCAGGTCAGCCGCACGCTGGATTCACTGGTCGCCTCCCAGCCCTCCGAGACGCTGGACAAGGGCCTGCCGCTGAATGCCACGGGCCAGCGCAGCGCCACCGGCATGCTGTATTTCCAGACCGAACCACTGGAGACAGCGCTGCCCGACAGCCTGCCCCAGGGCAAGGCGGACAACCAGATCCTGGGTGTTGTCGCCGCGCTGCGCAAGAAGTTCAGCGAGCGTGAAGTCGTGCTGGTGTCCAAGGACATCAACATGCGCGTCAAGGCACGCGCCCTGGGCCTTGCGGCCGAGGACTACCAGAACGACAAGGTACTGGACGACGGCGACCTGCTGTACGCAGGCGCCCTGGCCCTGCCCCAGGACTTCTGGGCCAAGGCCGGCAAGAACGTCGAAAGCTGGCAGGAAGGCGCCATCACCTACTACCGCATCAGCGGCGCCATCGTCGACCAGCTGATGATCAACCAGTTCGTCTACCACGAGGCACCGGGCGAGCCCAGCCTGTTCATGCGCGTGACCGAGATCCGCGACAAGACGGCCGTGCTCAAGACGCTCAAGGACTTCGGCAATCCCAAGTACGCCGTCTGGGGCGTCACGGCGCGCAACCGCGAACAGAACTTCGCGATGAACCTGTTGATGAACCCGGACATCGACCTGGTCACGCTGACCGGCACGGCCGGCACGGGCAAGACCCTGCTGGCCCTGGCCGCCGGCCTGTCCCAGGTGCTGGACGACCGCCGCTACACCGAGATCATCATGACGCGCGCCACAGTCAGCGTGGGTGAGGACATCGGCTTCCTGCCCGGCACCGAGGAAGAGAAGATGGGCCCCTGGATGGGCGCCCTCGACGACAACCTCGAATTCCTGGCCAAGGGCGATGGCGGCAATGCCGGCGAATGGGGCCGCGCCGCCACCAACGAGCTGATCCGCAGCCGCATCAAGATCAAGAGCATGAACTTCATGCGCGGCCGCACCTTCCTGAACAAGTACGTCATCATCGACGAGGCCCAGAACCTGACGCCCAAGCAGATGAAGACCCTGATCACGCGCGCCGGCCCCGGCACCAAGATCATCTGCATGGGCAATCTGGCGCAGATCGACACGCCCTACCTGACCGAGGGATCGTCGGGACTGACCTACGCCGTGGACCGCTTCAAGGGCTGGCCCCACAGCGGCCACATCACGCTGGCGCGCGGCGAACGCTCGCGCCTGGCCGACTTCGCCAGCGAGGTGCTGTAAGCCATGGCGATCAGCTGGATCACGGCGCTGAAGCTGGTGCCCTGGGGCGATGTCATCGAGGCCACCCCCCAGGTCGTCAAGGCAGCCAAGAGCCTGCTGCGCAAAAAGGATGCGGAGCAGGCGGTCGGCGCGCAGCCGGCTGCAGCCGGCGAGCCGCTGGCAGCTCCGCGCTCGGCTGGCGAACAGGCTCTGCTGCTGATCCAGGCCCAGGAAGCCCGCATCACGCAGCTGGAGCAGTCACAGCGCCAGTCGCTGGAACTGATCGAGAAGCTGGCCGAGCAGAATGCCCAGATCGTGGCCACCGTGGGTGCGCTGCGCACGGGCGCCCAGCGGCTGGCCTGGGCCTGCGCCATCCTCGGCGCCTGCGTGGCAGGTCTGCTGATCCATGCCTGGCGTACATAGACCGCCCACTGCAAAAAACCAAACGGCCCCTCGGGGCCGTTTTTCATGGAAAGCCTGAAAGCCAAGCGCTGCAATCAGTACTCGTCGCCACCACCGTAGCCCACGGCCAGGTTCTCGAAGCGCGTCTGGTTTTTCTGGAAGAACAGCTTGACCGTGCCGGTCGGGCCGTTACGCTGCTTGCCGATGATGACTTCGGCGATGTTGGGCTCCTTGCTGTCCTTGTTGTAGTAGTCATCGCGGTAGATGAACATGATGATGTCGGCATCCTGCTCGATGGCGCCCGATTCGCGCAGGTCGGACATCATGGGGCGCTTGTCGGTGCGCTGCTCCACCGAACGGTTGAGCTGGGACAGGGCAATCACCGGGCACTGCAACTCCTTGGCCAGCATCTTCAAGCCCCGCGAAATCTCGCCCAGCTCGGTCGCACGGTTGTCGGAACTGGCGGCCGAACCCGAGCCGCTCATCAGCTGCAGATAGTCGACCACGATCAGGCCCAGCTTGCCGCAGGTACGCGCCAGGCGCCGCGCATTGGCGCGCAGCTCCGTAGGCGACAGGCCGGGCGTCTCGTCGATGTGCAGGGACACCGTGCGCAGCCGCTCGATGGCTTCCGTCAGGCGCGGCCACTCGTCATCGTTGAGCTTGCCCGTGCGCAGATTGCCCTGGTTGACGCGGCCGATAGAGCCGACGATACGCACCGCCAGCTGGGCCGCGCCCATTTCCATGGAGAAAATGGCGACCGGCAGGCCTTCGTTGAGCGCCACGTGCTCGGCGATATTCACCGCAAACGAGGTCTTGCCCATCGAGGGGCGTGCGGCCAGCACCACCAGGTCGCCAGCCTGCAGGCCACTGGTCATGCGGTCAAGATCGACAAAGCCCGTTGGCACGCCGGTCACGTCCATGGGGTTGTCGGCCATCTCCTGGACACGGTCCAGCAGGTCCACCACCAGCGTGTCGAGCGACTGGAAGCCCTGCTTGTTGCGCGCCCCCTCCTCGCCGATGGCCAGGATCTTCTGCTCGGCCTCGTCAAGGATGCGGTCCACCGTCTTGCCCTGCGGATTGAAGGCATTGGTGGCGATGTCATCACTGGCCGTCACCAGCTTGCGCAGGATGGAGCGCTCGCGCACGATCTCCGCGTAGCGCCGGATGTTGGTGGCACTGGGCACGTACTGCGCCAGCTGGTTCAGGTACAGCAGGCCGCCAATTTCCTCGGCCTTGCCCATGCCCTGCAAATGCTCGTACACCGTGATCACGTCGGCCGGCTTGCTGGCATTGATCAGCTTGCCGATGGCCTCGTAAATCAGCTTGTGCTCATGGCGGTAGAAATCACCATCCACCAGCAGATCGCCCACGCGGTCCCAGGCACTGTTGTCCAGAAGCAGGCCACCCAGCACGCTGGACTCGGACTCCATCGAATGCGGCGGCACGCGCAACTGCGCGACCTGCTGGTCGCCAGCGGGCAGCAGCGGTGCGAACGCATCATCGAGATCGAGCGGGGGCATTACGGACGACATGGAATTCCTGGAGATGAGCCCGCCATCGTAGCGGCTGGCAAAAGGCCGCGCCACCCGGCGTCATCACCCGGGCGCGGCAAAGCAAAAAGCCGCCCGAAGGCGGCTTTTTGGTGATACGGAACAAGCCCCGGATCAGGAGTGGTCGCCGTAGACCGACACCGACACTTCGACGCTGACGTCGGTGTGCAGTGCCACGACCACGGTGGCGTCGCCCACGGTCTTGATGGGACCGTTGACCAGGCGAACTTGCGACTTGGCAACGGCGAAACCGGCCTTGGTCAGTTCTTCGGCGATGTCGGCATTGGTCACCGAACCGAACAGGCGGCCGTCAACGCCAGCCTTCTGGGTCAGCTTGACGTTCACGCCGTTGAGCTTTTCGCCCAGTTGCTGGGCAGCAGCCAGCTTTTCAGCCGCTTGCTTTTCCAGTTCGGCGCGCTTGGCTTCGAACTCGGCCTTGGCGGAAGCCGTGGCGCGACGGGCAGCGCCCGTGGGGATCAGGAAGTTGCGGGCGTAGCCGTCCTTGACCTTGACGATATCGCCGAGGCCACCGAGGTTCACAACCTTGTCGAGCAGAATGACTTGCATGGGTTGTATTCCTTAGATCTTGTGCTGGTCAGAGTAAGGAACCAGAGCCAGGAAGCGGGCGCGCTTGATGGCAGTGTTCAACTGACGCTGGTAGATGGCGCGCGTGCCGGTCAGGCGAGCGGGGACGATCTTGCCGTTTTCACCGATGAAGTCACGCAGGGTGTCCACATCCTTGTAGTCGATTTCTTCGACGCCGGCGACGGTGAAGCGGCAGAAGCGCTTGCGCTTGAACAGCAGCGACTGCGTGTTGCGCTTGGGGCGCTTGTCCTTGTTGAATTTCTTGAACGTGGCCATTTCTGGACCTCTTGAAAATTAGTTTTGTTGAATGTCCTGGATGTGAAGAACCAGCAATTTGCCGTTGCGGGGCGTTGCCAGGAAGCCTTGGAACTTCCACTGGCTGCCGAGCGCCTGGCGGGCCAGCTTTTCAGCCAGCGCGCCAAAGGCCACCGCCTTGACAGATGCCGTCACGCTGCGCTCGCTTCCCGCCTCTTTCTGCCGCGACGCATGCTCGAGTCGCAGTTCAAGGGCTGGCAGCCCTGCCGGCGTGTAGCGCAGTGCTTGAAGCTCTGCGATGGCGGCCGTCAGTACAACGTGGTTCTCCACTCCTTCAGGTTCTGACAGGGCTGGGCTCAGGCCTGTTCGGTCTGGCTGGCCTTGCGGGCCTCTTCACGCTCGACGGTCTTCATCATCGAGGAAGGAGCCGTATCGGCCTTCTTCTTCTGAACCGTCAGGTGACGCAGCACGGCATCGTTGAACTTGAAGGCATGCTCCAGCTCAGCCATCACAGCCTGGTCGGCTTCGATGTTCAGGCACAGGTAGTGGGCCTTGGCGAGCTTGTTGATCATGTAAGCCAGTTGGCGACGGCCCCAGTCTTCTTCGCGATGGACCTTGCCACCGCCAGCGGTGATCATGCCCTTGTAGCGTTCCAGCATGGCGGGAACCTGCTCGCTCTGATCCGGGTGGATCAACAAAACGATTTCGTAATGACGCATATCGACTCCTTTTGGGAAAACGCCGCCCACTGCGTCTTGTAGCGGTGCGGCAAGGCAAAGCATTGGATTCTAGCGCAGCCCTCTTCCATCTGTACACTTCGCACTGCCCGAGACCCCGGATCTGTGTGGGGCTTTTGCCCCGTCGCCCGGCTTTTGCCCTCACCGTGTACCTCTGCCGCGCGGATGCACATGCACAAAGCCCTTGAAAATACACCGATCCGCTCGCATCTCGATTCAAGATCGTGCAATCGCCTGGCCTCCAGTCTGGCGACCGCTTTGTTTTGTAGCTGAAGTCTCTATCCATGTCTGAACAAAACTCCAACCCCTTGCAAGACGCAGCCCCGGAAGAAATCGAAGCCGCCATGGCGGCCAATGCAGCCGACGAGCTGCAGCGCCTGCAGGCCGAGCTGGCCGAACTCAAGGCCAAGAGCGCCGAGCTGGCAGACCAGTTCCTGCGCGCCAAGGCCGAGGCCGAGAATGTGCGCCGCCGCGCAGAAGACGAAGTCTCCAAGGCGCGCAAATTCGGCATCGAGAGCTTTGCCGAAAGCCTTCTGCCTGTCTGCGACAGCCTGGATGCCGCCCTGGCCATTCAACAGGCCACGCCGGAACAGCTGCGCGAAGGCGCCGACGCCACGCTGCGCCAGCTGACCTCGGCCCTTGAGCGCAACAAGGTCGTGACCATCAATCCGGCTGCCGGCGAGAAATTCGACCCCAACCTGCACCAGGCGATCAGCATGGTGCCTGCACAGCAGGAAGCCAACACCGTGGTATCGGTGCTGCAAAAGGGCTACCTGATCGCCGACCGCATCCTGCGCCCGGCCCTCGTGACCGTGGCCCAGCCCCAGTAAGCGGGCACTCACGGCAGCACTGACAAAAAAGGGGACAAGCCCCTTGAAGCTGCGCGAGCCGGCCACAAGTTAGCAGTCATTCAAACATTTCACAGAACGCGGAGAGAACTCAAAATGGGAAAAATCATCGGTATTGACCTGGGCACCACCAATAGCTGCGTGGCCATCATGGACGGCAACACCACGCGCGTGATCGAGAACAGCGAAGGTGCGCGCACCACGCCGTCGATCATTGCGTACCAGGAAGACGGCGAGATCCTCGTCGGCGCCTCGGCCAAGCGCCAGGCGGTCACCAACCCCCGCAACACCATCTATGCCGCCAAGCGCCTGATCGGCCGCAAGTTCGACGAGAAGGAAGTGCAAAAGGACATCGACCTGATGCCCTACACCATCTCGCGCGCCGACAACGGCGACGCCTGGGTGGAAGTGCGCGGCCAGAAGCTGGCCCCGCCGCAGATTTCCGCCGAAGTGCTGCGCAAGATGAAGAAGACCGCCGAGGACTACCTGGGCGAGCCCGTGACCGAGGCCGTGATCACCGTGCCCGCTTACTTCAACGACGCCCAGCGCCAGGCCACCAAGGACGCCGGCCGCATCGCCGGCCTGGAAGTCAAGCGCATCATCAACGAACCCACGGCGGCGGCCCTGGCCTTCGGCCTGGACAAGACCGACAAGGGCGACCGCAAGATCGCCGTGTATGACCTGGGCGGCGGCACCTTCGACGTGTCCATCATCGAAATCGCCGATGTGGACGGCGAAAAGCAGTTCGAAGTGCTGTCGACCAACGGCGACACCTTCCTGGGCGGCGAAGACTTCGACCAGCGCATCATCGACTACATCATCACCGAGTTCAAGAAGGAACAGGGCGTCGATCTGTCCAAGGACGTGCTGGCGCTGCAGCGCCTGAAGGAAGCCGCCGAGAAGGCCAAGATCGAGCTGTCGAACTCGGCCCAGACCGACATCAACCTGCCCTACATCACGGCCGATGCCTCGGGTCCCAAGCACCTGAACATCAAGCTGACCCGCGCCAAGCTGGAAAGCCTGGTCGAGGACCTGATCGAGCGCACCATTGCGCCCTGCCGCACGGCCATCAAGGACGCAGGCGTGTCCGTGTCCGACATCGATGACGTCATCCTGGTCGGCGGCATGACCCGCATGCCCAAGGTGCAGGAAAAGGTCAAGGAATTCTTCGGCAAGGATCCCCGCAAGGACGTGAACCCCGACGAAGCCGTGGCCGTGGGCGCCGCCGTGCAGGGCCAGGTTCTGTCGGGTGACCGCAAGGACGTGCTGCTGCTGGACGTGACACCGCTGTCGCTGGGCATCGAGACGCTGGGTGGCGTGATGACCAAGATGATCACCAAGAACACCACCATCCCGACGAAGTTCGCACAGACCTTCTCGACGGCCGACGACAACCAGCCTGCCGTGACGATCAAGGTGTTCCAGGGCGAGCGCGAAATGGCTTCGGGCAACAAGATGCTGGGCGAGTTCAACCTCGAAGGCATCCCGCCGGCCGCGCGTGGCGTGCCCCAGATCGAAGTGGCCTTTGACATCGACGCCAACGGCATCCTGAACGTGTCCGCCAAGGACAAGGCATCGGGCAAGGAAAACAAGATCACCATCAAGGCGAACTCCGGCCTGTCCGAGGAAGAGATCCAGAAAATGGTCAAGGACGCCGAGCTGAACGCCGCCGACGACAAGAAGAAGCTGGAACTGGTCCAGGCCCGCAACCAGGGCGAAGCTGCCGTGCACAGCGTCAAGAAGAGCCTGGGCGAGCATGGCGACAAGCTCGACGCTGGCGAGAAGACCGCCATCGAGAGCGCCGTCAAGGACCTGGAAGAAGCGCTCAAGGGCGAGGACAAGGACGCCATCGACGCCAAGACCACGGCGCTGATGACAGTCAGCCAGAAGCTCGGCGAGAAGATGTACGCCGATGCACAGGCAGCGGGCGCCCCCGAGGCAGCCGCCGCCGCAGCAGCCGCCGGTGCTGCAGGCGCCTCGGCCGGTGCTGCAGCCGCTGACGACAACGTCGTCGACGCCGAAGTCAAGGAAGTCAAGAAGGACTGAACCCAGCGCGTGGTCCCTTGACGACCGCTTGCCGCCGCGCTCGGCCCTGCCAAGGGGCTGACGCGGCGTTCCTGTTCTCACTGACTGGCTAGCAAACACCATGTCCAAACGCGATTTTTACGAGGTCCTCGGCGTTGCCAAGAACGCCTCGGACGACGACATCAAGAAGGCTTATCGCAAGCTGGCGATGAAGTACCACCCTGACCGCAACCAGGGGGATGCCGCACGCGAGGCGGAAGAGAAATTCAAGGAGGCCAAGGAGGCCTACGAGATGCTCTCCGACAGCAACAAACGCGCGGCCTACGATCAGTACGGCCACGCAGGCGTGGACCCCAACCGCGGTATGGGCGGCGGCGCAGAAGGCTTTGGCGGCTTTGCCGAAGCCTTTGGCGACATCTTCGGCGACATGTTCAACCAGGGCGGGCGGCGCGGCGGCGCAGGTGGCGGCCGCCAGGTCTACCGTGGCAACGACCTCAGCTATGCCATGGAGATCACGCTGGAGGAAGCCGCCCACGGCAAGGATGCGCAGATACGCATCCCCAGCTGGGACAGCTGCGACACCTGCCACGGCAGCGGCGCCAAGCCCGGCACCAGCGCCAAGACCTGCACCACCTGCAACGGCATGGGCAGCGTGCAGATGCGCCAGGGCTTCTTCAGCGTGCAGCAGACCTGCCCGCACTGCCGAGGCACCGGCAAGATCATTCCCGAACCCTGCACCAGCTGCGGCGGCCAGGGCAAGGTCAAGCGCCAGAAGACGCTGGAAGTGAAGATTCCCGCAGGCATCGACGACGGCATGCGCATCCGTTCCTCGGGCAATGGCGAACCCGGCACCAATGGCGGGCCTGCAGGCGATCTCTACATCGAGATCCGCATCAAGGACCACGACATCTTCGAGCGCGATGGCGACGATCTGCACTGCAACGTGCCCGTGAGCTTCATCACGGCGGCGCTGGGTGGCGAGATCGAGGTACCCACCCTCTCGGGCAAGGCGGCCATCGACATCCCCGAAGGCACCCAGGCCGGCAAGCAGTTCCGCCTGCGCGGCAAGGGCATCAAGGGCGTGCGCTCCAGCTACCCCGGTGACCTGTACTGCCACATCGTGGTCGAGACGCCCGTCAAGCTGACCGAGTACCAGCGCAAGCTGCTGCGCGAGCTGGAGGAATCGCTCAAGAAGGGCGGCGCCAAGCATTCGCCCAGCGGCGAGAGCTGGACCGACAGGCTCAAGAGCTTCTTCAGCTGATGCAGCACTGAGCCCCCAACAAAAACGCCTCTTCCGAGGCGTTTTTCATTGGTGCATCCTCAACAGGACTCAGGGAGCGGGTTTGGCCTTCCAGGCCGCCGCCTGCCGCTCGGCACGTGCGCGCTCTGCCGCGCTCAGCGGCTGGGCCATGCTGTCGCGCTTGGCCGCCAGAGAGCTGTCCTTGCCCGCTGCCAGCAGCATCCAGAAATAGGCCTGCGACGGGCTGCGCTCCACGCCCTTGCCCGAGGAATAGAGGCTGGCCAGATTGGACTGCGCCAGCGCGTCGCCCTGCTGGGCGGCACGCTCCAGCCAGCGCGCGGCCTGCTTGTCGCTGGCAGGCACGCCCTGGCCATTGGCATACAGAACGCCCAGGTTGGACTGGGCTGCGGCACTGCCCTGCTCGGCCGCCTTCTCCAGCCAGTGTGCGGCCTGCGCCATGTCGCGATCGACCACGCCACCCTCGGCATAGAGCATGCCGGCGTTGAATTGCGCATCGACATGGCCCTGGCCTGCCGCCGCCACAAACCAGCGCAGCGCCTGCGCCACATCCTCGGCCACGCCCCGGCCCGTGGCATACATCACGCCCAGGCTGTACTGGCCGGCCGCCTCCCCCTGTTCGGCAGAGCGCTGGAACCATTGCACGGCCTGGACGGGATCCTTGGCGGCTCCGCGCCCCTCGGCCAGCATCAGGCCCAGGTTGTTCTGTGCCACGGCGTCACCCTGCTCGGCAGCCTTGCGATACCACTGCACAGCCTGCGCATCGTCGCGCACCACGCCACGGCCATTGGCGTACATCAAACCCAGGTCGGACTGAGCCGGCGCATAGCCTTGCTGGGCCGATTTCTCATACCACCGGGCGGCAGTCTCCGCATCCAGGGCAACGCCCTGGCCGCGCTTGTACAGCGAGCCCAGCGCGTACTGGGCGCTGGCCTCCCCCTGCTCGGCATGCTGCTGCAGCGCTGCAAGCTCGGCAGCGCTCAGGCCGGACTCACCCTTGGACACGCCGCCACCTGCGGCTGCAGCTGCAGCCCCCGCTGCGGCAGCGCCGCCCACCACGCCTGCAGCGGCGGCCGCCTTGGCAGGTGCGCTGCGGGTGGTGGCAGGTGCCGGCTTGCCCTTGGATTTGACGGCGATCTTGCCTGTCGGCCTCGCAGCTGCCTTGGCCGCAGGCTTGGCGGGGGCCTTCGCGCCGCTCTTGGCCGTGTTCTTCGCTGGTGGCTGCGGCTTGGCAGACGCCGGGACGGCCATGCAGGACAGGGCTGCGGCCAGCAGCAATGACAGGCCTGCAGGCAGGGCTCGCAGGCCCGTCGGGTATCGATCGTTCATATGCTCTTATTTTTGCAGCAATCCATGCAGGCGACTGGCGCAAAGATTGACAAATTCTTTCAGTATGCAACCGGCGTTCCGGCGGGCATGGCTGCCCGCAGCCATCGCCACGAGGCATGACCCCCATCTCCATGAAATCGCACGACATCACCAAAGACATCGCGCTTGAAGATGACAGATCGATGACTTGTGCGAGAAAATCCATTCAACTTCTCCTAATGAGAAGCCTGAACCCCACCACATGAAGAATTCAGAGCGCAGTTTTGCACGGCGCATAGACCTTACCTCCTTGCAGCTGTTCGTGGCTGTCTGCGAACTTGGCAGCATCGGACGAGCGGCAGAGCGTGAGTTCATCGCCGCTTCGGCGGTGAGCAAGCGCCTGTCCGACCTCGAGGCCACCGTGGACACGGCCCTGCTGTATCGCCACAGCCGTGGCGTGACACTCACTCCTGCCGGCGAAAGCCTGCTGCACCACGCGCGCAACGTGCTGTATGGCCTGGAGCGCATGCAGGGCGAGCTGTCCGAGTACGCCGATGGCGTGCGCGGCCATGTACGCATCCACGCCAATATGTCGGCCATCGTGCAGTTCCTGCCGGAAGACCTGGGCGTCTTCGCGCGCAAGCATGGCCAGGTCAAGATCGACCTGCAGGAGCAGCTCAGCCCCGCCGTGCTGGCGGCGGTGCAGGAAGGCACGGCCGACATCGGCATCTGCTCCATGGCATACATGCCGCTGGGCAATGGCCAGGCCACTCCCGCGCTGCAGCACCGCCCCTACCGCGAGGACCGGCTGGTCGTCGTGGTGCCCGAGCAGCACGCGCTGGCGCACAGCGACAGCGTGGCCTTTGCCGATGTGCTCGAATGGGACATCGTCAGCCTGCAGGCCGGCTCCTCCATCAGCCTGGCCATGCGTGCGGCTGCGGCCCAGGCCGGGCATGCGCTGCACCAGCGCATCCAGGTCACCAGCCTGGATGCCATGTGCCGCATGATCGACAACGGCCTGGGCGTGGGACTGATCCCCGACCGCGCCTTCGAGCTCATGCACGGCGTGGGCCATCTGCGCGCCCTGGAGCTCAGCGACGACTGGGCACGGCGCGAGCTGAGCATCGTGGCGCGCGACTTCGACGCGCTACCCGTTACGGCCCGCCTGCTGGTGGAGCACCTGAGCCCGCCGGCCAGCGCATCCTGAAGGCCCCTTGCCCGCCGGATGCACATCCAAGAATTTCCCCACGACACCAACCATTCGAGAACGCCATGGGACGCACCCTCTACGACAAGATCTTCGACGAGCATGTCATCCACACCGAGGATGACGGCACCGCCGTCCTCTACATCGACCGCCACCTGGTGCACGAAGTCACCAGCCCCCAGGCCTTCGAAGGCCTGCGCATGGCCGGCCGCAAGCTGTGGCGCATCAGCTCGGTGGTGGCCACGGCCGACCACAACACACCCACCGACGGCTGGGAGCGCGGCTATGACGGCATTGCCGACCCCATCAGCAAGGAACAGATCACCACGCTGAACACCAACATCGGCGAGTTCGGCTCTGCGGCCTTCTTTCCCTTCATGGACAAGGGCCAGGGCATCGTCCACGTCATGGGTCCCGAGCAAGGCGCCACCCTGCCCGGCATGACCGTGGTCTGCGGCGACAGCCACACGTCCACGCATGGGGCCTTCGGCGCACTGGCCCACGGCATCGGCACCTCCGAAGTCGAGCACGTGATGGCCACCCAGACCCTGCTGGCCAAGAAGGCCAAGAACATGCTGATCAACGTCAGCGGCAAGGCGGCGCCCGGCATCACGGCCAAGGACATCGTGCTGGCCATCATCGGCAAGATCGGCACGGCCGGCGGCACGGGCTACACCATCGAGTTCGCAGGCGAGGCCATCCGCGACCTGAGCATGGAAGGTCGCATGACGGTCTGCAACATGGCCATCGAAGGCGGCGCACGCGCCGGTCTGGTGGCCGTGGACGACAAGACCATCGCCTACGTCAAGGGCCGCCCGCTGGCGCCCACGGGCGCCGAGTGGGACGCCGCCGTCGCCTACTGGAAGACGCTGCACTCGGACCCCGACGCAAAGTTCGACCGCGTGGTCGAGCTGCAGGCCAGCGACATCGTGCCGCAGGTCACCTGGGGCACCTCGCCCGAAATGGTGCTGGGCGTGGATGCCCGCGTGCCGGACCCCGACAAGGAAAAGGATGCCAGCAAGCGCGGCGCCATCGAGCGCGCGCTGACCTACATGGCGCTGGAACCCGGCAAGGCCATCGACGACATCTTCGTGGACAAGGTCTTCATCGGCTCGTGCACCAACAGCCGCATCGAAGACATGCGCGAAGCCGCCGCCGTGGTCAAGAAGCTGGGCCAGAAGGTGGCACGCAACATCAAGCTGGCCATGGTGGTGCCCGGATCGGGCCTGGTCAAGGAGCAGGCCGAGCGCGAAGGCCTGGACCAGATCTTCAAGGCGGCAGGCTTTGAATGGCGCGAACCCGGCTGCTCCATGTGCTTGGCCATGAACGCCGACCGCCTGGAGCCCGGCGAGCGCTGCGCCTCCACCAGCAACCGCAACTTCGAAGGCCGCCAGGGCGCGGGCGGACGCACCCACCTGGTGAGCCCCGCCATGGCTGCAGCCGCCGCCATCCACGGCCACTTCGTGGACATCCGCAGATTCTCCTGAACCCGCAACTGCCCCGCCAGCACACCATGAAGCCTTCCTTCTCGATCCTCCTGATCGGCCTGGCCTTCACCCTGGCCGCCTGCAATACCGTCAAGGGCATTGGCCAGGACGTGCAAAGCGCGGGCAGCGCCATCGAACGCGCCGCCCGCTGAACCCTGAATTCGATACTGCCATGCAACAATTCACCGTGCACAAGGGCCTTGTCGCCCCCATGGACCGCGAGAACGTCGACACCGACGCCATCATTCCCAAGCAGTTCCTCAAGTCGATCAAGAAGACCGGCTTCGGTGTGAACCTGTTCGACGAGTGGCGCTACCTGGACCATGGCGAACCCGGCCAGGACCCGGCCTCGCGCAAGCCCAACCCCGACTTCGTGCTCAATCAGCCGCGCTATGCGGGCGCCTCCATCCTGGTCGCACGCAAGAACTTCGGCTGCGGCTCCAGCCGCGAGCACGCGCCCTGGGCCCTGGACCAGTACGGCTTTCGCGCCATCCTGGCACCCAGCTTCGCCGACATCTTCTTCAACAACTGCTTCAAGAACGGCCTGCTGCCCATCGTGCTGCCCGAAGCCACGATCGACATGCTGTTCAACGAGATCGCGGCCTTCCCCGGCTACGAGCTGACCATCGACCTGGACCGCCAGGTGATCGTGCGCCCGCAGGGCGAGGAGATCCCCTTCGACGTCATTGCCTTCCGCAAGTACTGCCTGCTCAACGGTTTTGACGACATCGGCCTGACCCTGCGCCATGCCGACAAGATCCGCGCCTACGAGGCCGAGCGCCTGGCCACCAAGCCCTGGCTGGCCCACACGCTGGTGCAGCGCTGATCGATCTCCACTTGCGCGCATCAATGGGCCGCAGGCGTTGCTGAACCAGCCGCCGGCGGCCTTCCACCATCCGAACAGTCTCTCAAAAGGAACACCATGAAAATCGCAGTCTTGCCCGGTGATGGCATCGGCCCCGAAATCGTTGCGGAAGCCGTGAAGGTGCTGGGCGCCCTGGGCCTGGACTTCGACATGCAGACGGCCCCCGTGGGCGGCGCTGCCTACGAAGCTGCCGGCCACCCGTTGCCCGAATCCACGCTGAAGCTGGCCATGGAGTCCGACGCCGTGCTGTTCGGCGCCGTGGGCGACTGGAAGTACGACACGCTGGACCGCCCGCTGCGCCCCGAGCAGGCCATCCTGGGCCTGCGCAAGCACATGGGCCTGTTTGCCAACTTCCGCCCGGCCATCTGCTATGCGGAGCTGACCCATGCCTCCAGCCTCAAGCCCGAACTGGTCGCAGGCCTGGACATCCTCATCATCCGCGAGCTGACCGGCGACATCTACTTCGGCCAGCCGCGCGGCCGCCGCGTGGCCACCGACGGCCACTTCCCCGGCGCCGAGGAAGCCTTCGACACCATGCGCTACTCCAAGCCCGAGATCGAGCGCATCGCCCACGTGGCCTTCCAGGCCGCGCAAAAGCGCAGCAAGCGCGTGACCAGCGTGGACAAGGCCAACGTGCTGGAAACCTTCCAGTTCTGGAAGGACGTGGTCACCGAGGTGGGCCAGCAGTACCCCGACGTGCAACTGGACCACATGTACGTGGACAACGCCGCCATGCAACTGGTCAAGGAGCCCAAGCGCTTCGACGTGGTGGTCACGGGCAATATGTTTGGCGACATCCTGTCCGATGAAGCCTCCATGCTCACCGGCTCCATCGGCATGCTGCCCTCCGCCTCGCTCAACGCCAAGGGCCAGGGTCTGTACGAGCCCAGCCATGGCTCGGCCCCCGACATTGCGGGCAAGGGCATTGCCAATCCGCTGGCCACCATCCTGTCGGCTGCGATGATGCTGCGCTTCTCGCTGAACCAGGAGGCTGCTGCACAGCGTATCGAAGCCGCCGTGCAAAAGGTCCTGGCCCAGGGCCTGCGCACGGCCGACATCCACAGCGAAGGCACGACCAAGGTCTCCACCCGCGAGATGGGCGATGCCGTGGTGGCCGCGCTGGCCTGACGTCCACGACAGCCGCGAGCCTCCGGGCTTGCGGCTGCCCTGCCTGACCAGGATTTTCCAGAACTTGGCAAAGCGTCAAAACAGACGTCTGCTTTTCGCCATTTCGACGAAGATATTCATCAAACAGACATTCTCTTTCCTGGCGTATTCGCTAGAATGACTGCTCTTATGTTTGCCGCCCGCCCGTTCCTCCTGCTGAACATTGCACCCGCCGCCCAGGCTGGTGTGGCCGTGCGCGCAATCACATCCACAACCATTACGACAATCAAAGGCTGACCCAGCCCGGTTCGTCGTGCGCCCTCACCTGGCCCAGACGAGCCGGGCGACAACAGTCTTGATCCAGCACTGTTTTCACACTGAAAGGGCGTTTCAAAAATGAGCAAGCAATTGGTAGGCCTGGTGGGCTGGCGCGGCATGGTCGGCTCCGTGCTGATGGACCGCATGCAGGCAGAGGGCGATTTCGACCTGATCGAGCCCGTTTTCTTCTCCACCTCCAACGCCGGCGGCAAGGCCCCGGCCATGGCGAAGACCCACACCGAGCTGCGCAATGCCAACGACATTGCCGAGCTGTCCAAGTGCGACATCATCATCACCTGCCAGGGCGGTGACTACACCAAGGAAGTCTTCCCCCAGCTGCGCGCCTCGGGCTGGAACGGCCACTGGATCGATGCCGCATCGTCGCTGCGCATGGAAGGCGATGCCGTCATCGTGCTCGACCCCGTCAATGAAGGCCTGATCCAGTCCAAGCTCGCCGCGGGCGGCAAGAACTGGATTGGCGGCAACTGCACCAACTCCATCCTGCTGATGGGGCTGGGCGGCCTGTTCAAGGCCGGTCTCGTGGAATGGGTCAGCTCCATGACCTACCAGGCAGCCTCCGGTGGCGGCGCCAACCACATGCGCGAACTGCTCAAGGGCATGGGCGTGGTGCATGCGGCCGTGTCCGACGAGCTGGCCACGCCCGCCTCCGCCATCCTGGATATCGACCGCAAGGTGGCCCAGACCATCCGCACCGATGTGCCCACCGAATTCTTCGGCGCGCCTCTGGCCGGCGGCCTGATCCCCTGGATCGACGCACAGCTGGACAACGGCCAGTCCAAGGAAGAGTGGAAGGGCCAGGCCGAGGTCAACAAGATCCTGGGCACGGAGCAGACCATTCCCGTCGACGGCCTGTGCGTGCGCATCGGCGCCATGCGCTGCCACAGCCTGGCGCTGACCCTCAAGCTCAAGAAGGACCTGCCCCTGCAGGAGCTGGAAGCCATCATCAAGTCCGGCAACCCCTGGGTGAAGTGGGTGCCCAATGAACGCGCCATTACCGTCAAGGAACTGACGCCCGCCGCCATCACCGGCGGCCTGGAAGTCGGCGTGGGCCGCGTGCGCAAGCTGAACATGGGCCCCGAATACCTGTCGGCCTTCGTGATCGGCGACCAACTGCTGTGGGGCGCCGCCGAGCCGCTGCGCCGCATGCTGCGCATCCTGCTGGCCGCCTGAGCACCGCCGGCTTGAGCCAACACAAAAAGCGCCATGTCCTGGCCCGGGACATGGCGCTTTTTTCGGCTTTAAACCCTGTGCGATTGGGCACAATGCCCAAGTCTCTTGTCCCCTGACTGTAAGCGGTTGCCTACAATCACCGAAGATACATTGTGTTTCTTCTCGTTGCCGTTCGACAACAACTGGCAGCGTTCACCGGCAACCAGACGCTTGCGATCCTATAGCGTGGCCGACAATGCGACCCAAGCACCTTGGTATATGGCGTGCCATCTATCCCCGGGTAAATTTCAATTACATGTGCAAACGCGGGCATCCTCACAATAACAATAGTGCCCGCCCAATTGCATCCACACAGGTTTGACGCTTTATGCATCGTTGGAAACTCTCTGTGCTGGCCGCTGCGGCCGTCGTCTCGGTCGCACTGCCCGCCTCCGAGGCCTGGGCACTGGCTCTGGGCCGGGTGAACGTGCAATCGGCCCTGGGCGAGCCCCTGCGTGCCGAAGTCGAAATCCCCCAGATCACGGCGGCTGAAGCCGAAGGCCTGCGCGTGGGCGTGGCCTCTCCCGGCGTCTTCCGCACCCAGGGCATGGAGTACAACGCCACGGCCAGCCAGGTGCGCGTCAGCGTGCAGCGTCGCGCGGACGGATCGGCCGTGCTGCGACTCACAAGCACCCAGCCCGTCAACGAGCCCTTTGTCGATCTGGTGATCGACGCCAGCTGGGCCTCGGGCAACCTGCAGCGCAACTACACCCTGCTGCTGGATCCGCCCACCCTGCAAAAGCTGCCGCCTGCCGTGACGGCTGCGGCCCAGGCCTCCGCCCCCGAACCGGGCGCCGCACCGCGCCGCGCCGCGCCGGCCCCCTCGCCAGCTGCCGCAGGCAACACCGAGGAAAGCCGTCCAGCCCCTGCTCCGGCAGCCCCGCGCCGGAGCACCGCATCAGCCCGCGAGCGCGCTGCTGCAGCGCCGGCACCGTCCGAAGCATCCGAGGTCCGCATCAAGACCGGAGACACGGCCGGCCGCATTGCCGCCGCCCACCTGCCCGCAGGCGTTTCGCTGGACCAGATGCTGGTGGCCATGCTGCGCTCCAACCCCAAGGCCTTCATCAACGGCAATGTGAACCGCATGCGCTCCGGCGCCGTGCTCACCGTGCCTGACGAGGCCACGGCACAGGCCACCTCGCCGCGCGAGGCGCGCCAGATCGTTGCAGCCCAGTCCCGGGATTTCAACCAGTTCCGCCGCCAGCTGGCCAGCGCCGCACCGGCCGCGCCCGTGGCATCGGCCAATCGTGAAGCATCGGGCAGCGTCCAGGCCCAGGTCGAAGACCGCAAGCCCTCCACCGCCGCACCCGACAAGCTCACCCTGTCCAAAGGTGCTGTCAAGGGCGCGGAGGCAGACGAGCGCCTGGCCAAGCAAAAGCAGTCCGACGACCAGGCATCGCGCACGGCCGAACTGCAGCGCAACATGTCCGAGCTGAGCCAGATCGCCGCCGCCACCAAGCCCGCCGAAGGTGCTGCTGCAGCACCTGCCTCGGCAGCCGGCGGCACGGCAAACGGCGTGGCTGTGCCGGGCGCGCCGACCGTGCCTGCAGCGCCTGAAGCTGCAGCGCCCCAGACAACGCCCCCGGCCCCGGCGGCGCCTGCCGATGCAGCCGCTGCGGCCGCTGCCGCCACCGCTGCTGCTCCAGACGCCGCAGCCAATGCTGCCGGCCCGGCAGCGCCCGCGGCAGAAGCCGTGCCCGCCACGCCCGCTCCTGCCGAGCCGCCGAAGCCCAAGCCGGCACCCGCCCCCGTCGCACCGATCGCCGAGCCCAGCTTCATCGATACGCTGATGGAAGATCCCACCATCCCGCTGGCCGGCGCCGCCTTGCTGGCCCTGCTGCTGGGCTATGGTGGCTACCGCGTCATGCAGCGCCGCCGCGCTGCCGCAGCCTCCAGCGAAAGCGCCTTTGGCGACAGCCAGCTCGCCGCCGATTCCTTCTTTGGAGCCAGTGGCGGCCAACGCGTGGATACCGGCACATCGAGCCAGCTGTCGGGCACCTCCATGCACTACTCGCCCAGTCAGCTCGATGCCGGCGATGTGGACCCCGTGGCCGAGGCCGATGTCTACCTGGCCTATGGCCGCGACCTGCAGGCAGAGGAAATCCTCAAGGAAGCCCTGCGCACCGATCCCAGCCGCACCGCACTGCACCAGAAGCTGGCCGACATCTACGCCAAGCGCCATGACCGCAAGGCCTTCGAGGCCGTCGCGCAGACCCTGCACGGCCTGACCCAGGGCAAGGGCGTGGACTGGCAGCGCCTGGCCGACCAGGGCCGCATCCTGGACCCGGAAAACGCCCTCTACCAGCCTGCCGGCGCCGCGCCCCTGTCTGCTGCCGCCGTTGCCGGCGGCGCCGCAGCGGCAGCTGCCGGACTGGCGGCCGCCTCGCTGGCCAGCCGCCCCCTGGACATGGAGGCGCACCGCGAAGGCCCTGCCACCCTGCCCATGGACCTGGACATGGACCTCAACATGGACCTGCCCGGCGGCCTGGCCGACGCCAGCCTGCCCGCGCAGCACGCCAGCCCGCTGCCCGCACCGGCCCCCATGCCCAGCGAACAGGACTTCGCTGCGCTGGAGCCCACGCTGCGCGCACCACTGGAGCCCATGCAGCCAGCAGCAAGCGAGGCGCCTCGCATGGATCCCCGCGTGGAGCCGCCTGCTGCATCGCTGGACATGCCCGGCTTCCAGCCCACGACCCACGCCTCGCTGACGGATGCCCTGAACCACAGCAGCGCCATGAGCGACATGCAGCCGACCGAGATGCTGCCGCTGGACATGCCCGTCACACGGCAGGTCACGGACAGCTTCCCGGCCACGGAACCTTCGCCCCTGACCGGCTCCACCACGGACGACAGCCACGCCAGTACCGATCTGCTGTCGCTGGACGCCATGGAGTTCAACCTGGAAGACCTGGGCACCGAGGCGCCAGCCCAAGCGCCGGCAGCAGCGCATTCGGGCGGCGTGCTGGAAACGGCGGCCAAGGCCAAGCCAGAACCGGCCGAATCGCTGGAATTCGACCTGGGCAGCCTGTCCCTGGACCTGGGCAATGACACTCCCACGGCCGCAACGCCGCCTTCGGCGCCCGAGGACCCGCTGGCCACCAAGCTCGCCCTGGCCCAGGAATTCAATGCCATCGGCGACAGCGACGGAGCCCGTACACTCATCGAGGAAGTGATCTCCGAGGCCCACGGCGATCTCAAGGCCAAAGCCCAGCGCCTCCTTGCCGAGATAGACTGAAGCCCGACGGCGCCTGCCCAGGCGCCGCGTGCCGGTTTCGCGTGACAGGGTGGTACATGCCACCATGGAAAACTGACAACTTGATGCACACCCAACCCATGCCGGAGGCCTCGCCATGCGCGTAGCCCTCGGCGTCGCCTACAACGGCCAGCGCTACAGCGGCTGGCAAAGCCAGCTGTCTGGCAACACCATTCAAGACCATCTCGAAGCGGCCCTGGGCCGCTTTGCCGCTCAGGAGGTCCACACCCTCTGTGCGGGCCGCACCGATGCCGGAGTGCACGGCCTCATGCAGGTCGTCCACTTCGACACGCCGCTGGACAGGGCCCCGTTCTCCTGGGTCCGTGGCACCAACACCTTCCTGCCGCCGGACATCGCCGTGCAATGGGCCCAGCCCGTACCCGACTCCTTCCATTCACGGGCCTGCGCCACAGCCAGGCGCTATGCCTATGTGCTGCTGCAGTCGCCCGTGCGGCCCAGCGTGGAGGCCGGGCGTGTGGGCTGGGTGTTCCATGCACTCAACGGTGACGCCATGCAGGCCGCCGCCCAGCACCTGCTGGGAGAGCACGATTTCAGCTCATTCCGCGCATCGGGTTGCCAGGCCAAATCCCCCGTCAAGACACTGCACCGCCTGTCCATCACCCGCCGCATGGCAGGCGACGGCGCCCAGATGGCCGCGGCCAGCTCCATGCGTCCCGGGGATGCAGCCATGGAATGCTGCTACTGGCGATTCGAGTTCGAGGGCAGCGCCTTCCTCCACCACATGGTGCGCAACATCATGGGCTGCCTGCTCGCCGTAGGCCAGGGCACACACGCGCCGCAGTGGATGCAACAGGTGCTGGAGGCGCGCTCCCGCGATGCCGCCGCGCCCACCTTCTCGCCGGACGGCCTGTACTTTCTGGGTCCCGTATACGATCCTTCATGGGGCCTTCCTTCGCGCAGCCCGGCCTATGATTGGCTCCCGTGAACGAGCAGGCCTTCCCCCATTCTTCAGCCCCCATGCAGCGCACCCGAATCAAGATCTGCGGACTCACCCGCGAACAGGATGTGGACGCAGCCGTGGCCGCCGGCGCCGACGCCGTGGGCTTTGTCCTCTACGCCCCCAGCCCGCGCGCCGTGACGGTGCAGCGTGCCGCCGAGCTGGCGCGGCGCCTGCCGCCCTTCGTGACACCGGTGCTGCTGTTCGTCAATGAAAGCGCCGCCAACGTGATGGCCGCCTGCGCCGCCATCCCGGGCGCCTGCGTGCAGTTCCACGGCGACGAGTCGCCCGAGGACTGCCTTGCCGCCACATCGGGCGGCACCCGCGCCTTCCTGCGCGCCGCACGCATTCCCCTTGGTCCCGACGCCGCGCGCTTCGACCTCGTAGAATATGCCCAGCGTTACTCGAAAGCCCAGGCCATACTGCTCGACGCCCATGTCGACGGCTATGGTGGTGGCGGAAAAGCATTCAATTGGTCACTCCTTCCACCAAACGTCGCCTCTCACCTCGTTTTGTCTGGTGGACTCACGCCTGCAAACGTGACCGATGGCATCTTGCAAGTGCGCCCGCGAGGACTCTCGCTGGCCGTTGATGTCAGTTCCGGCGTCGAGGCCGATGGTCCCGACGGCAAGCCCCTCAGGGGCATCAAGGACGCCGGCAAGATACACCGATTCATCGCCGCCGTGCGCGCGGCCGATGACCAACTTTTGCAGACAAGCCATGTTCGAATACCAGTACCCTGACGCATCTGGCCACTTTGGCCGCTTCGGCGGCAGCTTTGCCAGCGAAACCCTGACACACGCTCTGACCGAGCTGCGCGACGCCTACGCCAAGTACCAGAACGACCCGGAATTCGTTGCCGAATTCCAGTCCGAGCTGGCCCACTTCGTCGGCCGCCCCTCGCCCGTCTACCACGCGGCACGCATGTCGCGCGAGATGGGCGGCGCGCAGATCTACCTCAAGCGCGAAGACCTCAACCACACGGGCGCGCACAAGATCAACAACGTGATCGGCCAGGCCATGCTCGCCCGGCGCATGGGCAAGCCCCGCATCATTGCCGAGACGGGCGCCGGCCAGCACGGCGTGGCCACGGCCACCATCTGCGCGCGCTACGGCCTCGAGTGCATCGTCTACATGGGCTCCGAGGACGTGAAGCGCCAAAGCCCCAACGTCTACCGCATGCGCCTGCTGGGCGCCACCGTGGTGCCGGTGGAATCGGGCAGCCGCACGCTCAAGGATGCGCTCAACGAGGCCATGCGCGACTGGGTGGCCAACGTGGACAACACCTTCTACATCATCGGCACCGTGGCCGGCCCCCACCCCTATCCCGCGATGGTGCGCGACTTCCAGAAGGTCATCGGCGAGGAATGCCTCACGCAGATGCCCGAGTTCCTGGGCGCCGACCGCCAGCCCGACGCCGTGGTCGCCTGCGTAGGCGGCGGCAGCAATGCCATGGGCATCTTCCACCCCTATATCCCGTTCGAGAACACGCGCCTGATCGGCGTCGAGGCTGCGGGCGAGGGCCTGGACAGCGGCAAGCACTCGGCCTCGCTGCAGCGCGGCAGCAGCGGCGTGCTGCACGGCAACCGCACCTTCATCCTGCAGGACGAGAACGGCCAGATCACCGAGACGCACAGCATCAGCGCCGGCCTTGACTATCCCGGCGTCGGCCCCGAGCACGCCTGGCTGCAGGAACTGGGCCGCGCCCAATACGTGGGCATCACGGACCAGGAGGCCTTGGACGCCTTCCACTACCTGTGCCGCACCGAAGGCATCATTCCCGCCCTGGAGTCCAGCCATGCCGTGGCCTATGCCATGCAACTGGCCAAGACCATGCGCGCCGACCAGTCCATCCTCGTGAACCTGTCCGGTCGCGGCGACAAGGACATCGGCACCGTGGCCGATCTCTCGGGCGCCGACTATTACGACCGTCCCTCCATGCGCGGGCTCACGGTCAAGGGAGGAGCAGCTCAATGAGCCGCATCACCACGACTTTCACCAAACTTCAGGAAGATGGCCGCAAGGCCCTGATCCCCTACATCACCGCGGGCTTCCCGTTCGCGGCCATCACGCCGTCGCTGATGCACGGCATGGTGGAGGCTGGCGCCGATGTGATCGAGCTGGGCGTGCCCTTCTCGGACCCCATGGCCGACGGCCCCACCATCCAGAAGGCTGGCGACCGTGCCATCGCCAACGGCGTGGGCCTGGTGCAGGTGCTGGCCTATGTGCGCGAGTTCCGCCAGAAGAACCAGACCACGCCCGTGGTGCTGATGGGCTATGCCAACCCGGTGGAGCGCTACGACCAGATCCACGGCAAGGACCGCTTCGTGGACGATGCGGCCGAAGCCGGCGTCGACGGCCTGCTCATCGTGGACTACCCGCCCGAGGAGTGCGAGGCATTCGCCGCGCAACTGCGTGCGCGCGACATGGACCTCATCTTCCTGCTGGCACCCACGTCCACCACCGAGCGCATGCAGCAGGTGGCGCGCGTGGCCAGCGGCTATGTCTACTACGTCTCGCTCAAGGGCGTGACCGGCTCGGGCGCGCTCGACACGGCAGCCGTGGAAGCCATGCTGCCGCGCATCCGCGAGCATGTGAGCATTCCCGTGGGCGTGGGCTTCGGCATCCGCGACGCGGCCACGGCACAGGCCATCGGCCGCGTGGCCGATGCGGTGGTGATCGGCAGCCGCATCATCGAGATGCTGGACGGCCAGCCCCACGAAAAGATCGTCCCCCTGACCATCGACTTCCTGCGCGGCGTGCGCAAGGCACTCGACGCGTAGGTCGCATAATGCAGCCCTTGCATGCGGCCCGGTGCCGCATGCCCTGCGCCTGAAAAGGAAACACCATGTCCTGGCTTGAAAAACTCCTGCCTGCCAAAATCCAGCAAACCAACCCTACGGATCGCCTCCAGCAGATCCCCGAAGGTCTGTGGATCAAGTGCCCGAGCTGCGAGACCGTGCTCTACAAGGCCGATCTGGAGAAAAACCAGAACGTCTGCCCCAGCTGCAGCCACCATCACCGCATCGGCGCGCGCGCCCGCCTGAACCATTTCCTGGATGCCGAAGGCCGCTATGAGATCGGCCAGGAAGTCATTCCTGTCGACGCCCTGAAGTTCAAGGACAGCCGCAAGTACCCCGAGCGCCTCAAGGAAGCGCTGGAGAACACCGGCGAGACCGATGCCCTGGTCGTCATGGGCGGCGCCATCAAGAGCGTCAACGTGGTCGCAGCCTGCTTCGAGTTCGAATTCATGGGCGGCTCCATGGGCTCCGTGGTCGGCGAGCGCTTCGTGCGTGGCGTCGAGACCGCCATCGAGCAGAAGGTCCCCTTCATCTGCTTCACCGCCACCGGCGGCGCGCGCATGCAGGAAGGCCTGCTGAGCCTGATGCAGATGGCCAAGGCCAACGCCGCGCTCACACGCCTGGCCAAGAAGGGCCTGCCCTACGTCTCGGTGCTGACCGACCCCACCTTCGGCGGCGTCTCCGCCAGCTTCGCCTTCGTGGGAGACATCGTCATTGCCGAGCCCAAGACCCTGGTCGGCTTCGCCGGCCCGCGCGTGATCGAAACCACGGTGCGCGTGAAGCTGCCCGAAGGCTTCCAGCGCGCCGAGTTCCTGCAGGACAAGGGCGCCGTGGACATGATCGTGGATCGCCGCGAGCTGCGCGACCGCATCGCCGCATCGCTTGCCATGCTGCAGCGCCTGCCGGCCGACGCTGTTCAGTAAAGCCTCGCGCAAACACAAAAAAGCCGCCGCAGGTGGGTGCCTGCGGCGGCTTTTTCACGTCCGGGAAACTGGGGAAATCAGGCCAGCAGCATCAGGCCCGAGCCCTGGATATAGCCCAGCACCATCAGCGCAATCTGCAGCAGCACCAGGGCCACCAGTGCCGACAGATCGATACCGCCGATCAGGGGCACGATGCGGCGAATGGGCCGCAGCATGGGCTCGGACAGGCGCTGCAGCACGCCGTACATCGGCGACTGCGGCTGCACCCACGACAAGATGACATAGATCAGCAGCACGCCCACCATGCCCGACAGCGCCACGCGCGCCAGGCCGCACAGGGCCAGCCACGGCAGGGCGACCACATTGGACTGCCCGCCCATCAGCAGCCACAGCAGCACGAACTGCAGCATCTGCAGCAGGAAGGCCGCGATCAGGCTGGACATGTCCCAGCGCCCGGCCGGCTTGATGACGCGGCGCAGCGGCATCACGATCCAGTCGGACAGCGCAAACACCAGCTGGCCGACCGGGTTGCCGAAGGGAATGCGCTGGGCCTGCATGTACATGCGCAACAGGCAGACGCCGGTCAGCAGGCCAACGACCACGTCGAGCAAAAAGGAAACGATCTGAAAAAGCATGGCGTTGTAGGACTGCGAGAGGAAGATCGGACCACGGCCAGCCGGCCTTGGCACAGCATGGGATGATAGCTGCCGCATCCCGCCCATCACATGACCGCCCATACCGCACTGCACTCCCTGCCGCTTTTCCCCCTGGGCAGCGTCCTTTTTCCCCAAGGCCTGCTGAGCCTTCGCGTCTTCGAGGTCCGCTACCTCGACATGATCCGCAAGTGCGAGCGCACGGGAGCCCCCTTCGGCGTGGTGGCATTGCAGGCCGGCAGCGAAGTGCGCAAGGCCGGTGCGGCCGCCGAGCAGCTGCATGCCGTGGGCACGCTGGCACGCATCGTCCAGCTGCAGCAGCCCCAGCCCGGCCTGCTGCACCTGCAGTGCGAGGGCACGCAGCGCTTTCGCATGCAGGATCACCGGCAGCTGCCCCACGGCCTGTGGGTGGCCGATGTGCAGTTGCTGCCTGCCGACACCGCCGTCCCCGTCCCCGATCACCTGCTCGCCACGGCCCAGGCCCTGGCCCAGGTGCTGATGCAGCTGCACGCACGATCCACCGACGCCGACCATGCCCGGCTGCCCAGCGCCGAACAGATGGGCGACTGCGGCTGGGTGGCCAACCGCTGGACCGAGCTGCTGCCCCTGCCCGTGTCCATCAAGCAGCAACTGATGGCCTTGGACAGCCCGCTGGTGCGGCTGGAGCTGGTGGCGGATGTGCTGGAACGCAGCGGCATAGGCAATTCGCAGGGGACGGCGCCCGGCCCCCCGCCCGCCGCGCACTGACGAATTGGCGGTCCTGCGGCGTCATACCGCAGCAAGGTCCGGCACATTGACGGCACCACGCACCGAAAGCGCGGCAAAAAACTTAAAATCGCGGATTCAGCCCGCCAGCTGCGGGGCCTGCCGGTGGCATTTGCTGCTGCCGCTGCATTTTCCAGCCCTTCCCGCCTGGCTTTTTTTCGGCTTTCCCCGATTTCCCCCTCCGGCTTTTTTCCGGCCCCTCGGCGTTTTGCGCTGGCGCTCATTGTCATGACCGAACACAACACACCATCTGCAGCGGACCAGACCGCTCCCCAGGACGAAAACCAACTCATCGCCGAGCGCCGCGAAAAACTCAAGGCCCTGCGCGAACAGGTGCGTGAACAGGGCGGCGTGGCCTTCCCCAACGACTTCAAGCCGGCCGACCGCGCCGAGGCCCTGCAGCAGGCCCATGCCGACAAGAGCGCCGAGCAGCTCGACGCCGAATCCGTGCAGGTCAGCCTGGGCGGCCGCATGATGCTCAAGCGCGTCATGGGCAAGGCCAGCTTCGCCACCATCCAGGACGGATCGCTGGGCCCCACGCACGGCCGCATCCAGCTGTACATCACGCGCGACACCGTGGGCGAGGAGGTCTATGCGGCCTTCAAGCGCTGGGACCTGGGCGACATCCTGGGCGCCGAAGGCACGCTGATGAAGACCAAGACCGGCGAGCTGTCGGTCAAGGTGCAGACGCTGCGCCTGCTCACCAAGAGCCTGCGCCCCATGCCCGACAAGTTCCACGGCATGGCCGATCTGGAGCAGAAGGTGCGCCAGCGCTACGTGGACCTGATGATGGACGAGCAGGCCCGCCGCCGCTTCATCGCGCGCAGCAAGGCCGTCTCGGGCATCCGCGAATTCATGGTGGAGCATGGCTTCCTGGAAGTGGAGACGCCCATGCTGCATCCCATTCCCGGCGGCGCCAACGCCAAGCCCTTCGTCACCCACCACAACGCGCTGGACCAGGAGATGTACCTGCGCATCGCGCCCGAGCTGTACCTCAAGCGCCTGGTGGTCGGCGGCTTCGAGCGCGTGTTCGAAATCAACCGCAACTTCCGCAACGAAGGCATCTCGGTGCGCCATAACCCCGAGTTCACCATGATGGAGTTCTACGCGGCCTACTGGAACTACCGCGACCTGATGGACTACACCGAGGCACTGGTGCGCGACGCCGCGCAAAAGGCCGCGGGCACGCTGCAGCTGACCTACGGCGGCAAGCCCGTGGACCTGTCCCAGCCCTTCCAGCGCCTGACCATTCCCGAGGCCATCGTCAAGTTCACCGAAGCCGGTGACAAGGTGGCCGACCGCGAATGGCTGACCAATGCCCTGCGCAAGCTGGGCATGACGGAAGAAAAGGACCGCCTGTCCACCCGTACCCTGGCCAGCCTGCAGGTGCTGTACTTCGAGGAAGTGGTCGAGGAAAAGCTCTGGCAGCCCACCTTCATCATGGAGCACCCCACCGAGATCTCGCCGCTGGCACGCGCCAATGACGAGCGCCCCGAAGTCACCGAGCGCTTCGAGCTGTACATCACGGGCCGTGAATTCGGCAACGGCTTCTCCGAACTCAACGACGCCGAGGACCAGGCCGCGCGCTTCAACGCCCAGGTCCAGGCCAAGGACGGCGGCGACGACGAAGCCATGTACTTCGACCACGACTTCGTGCGTGCCCTCGAGTACGGCATGCCCCCCACGGGCGGCTGCGGCATCGGCATCGACCGCCTGATGATGCTGCTGACCGACAGCGCCAGCATCCGCGACGTGATCCTGTTCCCCGCCCTGCGCCGCGAACAGTAAACCCCCGGCATCCAGCGCCTGCGCGCATGGCCAACTGAAGCCGCCTGCGTTCCCTTGGGAGCCAGGCGGCTTTTCCCTATACTGGCTCGCCATGCACATCCCCACCTACTGGGCGCAGGCGCGCCTGCGGCATGAAAGCCGCCCCACCCACGGCATCACCGTCCAGCGCTGGGGATGGTCCGACACCAGCCAGGAGGCTGCCCAGGCCCACGCCCAGGAGCGTGCCGCCAAGGCCCTGCAAGACGCCCGCAATGCGGCGCTACCCCCAGGCGAGCCGCGCATGGAATGGAAGAACGAGTACGCGCTCGACGGCGTCACCACCCCCATACGCGAAGAAGTCCTGCAGCGCCGCGACGGCACGGTGATGACGCGCAACAGCTACGGCGCCCACTGCCTGAACACCGAGCGCGTGGCCATCGCCGATATCGACCTGCCCGAGCCGCCCAGCGCTGTGCGCTTTCCCGTCGTGACCCTGCTTTTGCTGGCTTCGGCCGCCACCTGGCTGGCCCGGCTGGCACCGCACAAGAACAATTCGAGGATGGTGGCCACGGCGCTGGTCGTGCTGCTGCTGTTCCTGGCCATGCGGCGCGTGCAGCGCTGGTGGGAGGCGCGGCAGGCGCGCCGGCGCGCGGCCACGGACTCGCCGTCCGCACGCGCCATGGAGCGCGTACAGGCCTTCCACCAAAGCCATGCCGACTGGGGGCTGCGCGTCTATGAAACGCCCAAGGGCCTGCGTGTCATCGTCACGCATACCGATTTCGCACCCGACGACCCTGCCGTCGCGCAGTTGTTCGACGCCTTGCAGGTGGACCCGCTCTATGCCCTGCTGTGCGAGCGCCAGCAGTGCTTTCGCGCCCGCGTATCGGGCAAGCCCTGGCGCATGGGCCTGACCGGACTGTCCACCTCGCTGCGCCGCTGGCCCCAGCCCGAGCAGACGCGGCAAGAGCGCCGCCAGTGGGCGCTTGCCTATGACGAAAAAGCCCAGGGCTTTGCAGCTTGCAGGCTGCTGCAGCAACTGGGCAACCCACGCCTGTGTGCGGCCGCCGACGCCTTCGTGCAATGGCACGACGAAGCCAGCCGGGCCCGCACGGACCTGCCCCTGGCCTGAAGAAAGCCGGGCATCCACAATCGCACACGAATACAACGACCGACTTACACTGGCGCCACCCCCATGCCGCGTACTGCGCAGCCCCCTGACCCATTTCTGGTCTCACAACCCTGAAGGCCATGCCCGCTGCCCCACCACCTTCGCCCACCGACAGCACCGACTCTCCCGCCATCGAGCCCACCGGAGCGCGCTTCGCCAAGCCGACGGACGAGGCATCGCCGTTTTGCGTGCTGGTCGTGGAAGACCAGGCCTCGGTACGCACCAGTCTGGTCAGCGAGCTGCTGCATGCGGGCGTGACCCGCGTGCTGGAGGCTGCCGATGGCCCCAGCGCCCTGGCACTGTTCCGCGAGCAGCGCCCCGACCTCGTGCTGCTCGACATCCGTTTGCCGGGCGAGGACGGCTACTGGGTGGCCCGCCAGCTGCGCGAGGCCGAGCCGGGCGAGTGGACGCCCGTCATCTTCCTGTCCGGACTGGACAATGACCTGGACGTGTGGCGCGGCATCGAGGCCGGAGGCGACGACTACCTGGTCAAGCCCGTCAAGCCCATCGTGCTCGTGGCCAAGCTGCGCGCCATGCGCCGCCTGCTGGACATGCGCCGGCGCCTGGTATCGCTGTCGGCCGAGCTGCATGAGGCCAACCAGAAGCTCAACGAAATGGTCGAGCTCGACCAGCTCACGGGCCTGGTCAACCGCCGAGGCTTCGACCGCATCCTGCATGCCGAGATCGCCTCGGCCCGCCGCGAGGGCCAGCCGCTGACGCTGATGCTCTGCGACCTGGACCATTTCAAGCGCTACAACGACACCTATGGCCATGTGCATGGCGATGAATGCCTGAAACAGATAGGACGCCTGCTGCGCGAGGTCTGCGTGCGCCCGCGTGACGTGGCGGCGCGCTATGGCGGCGAGGAATTCGCGCTCATCCTGCCGCGCACGCCACGCTCGGGGGCCATGACGTTCGCGCGTGCCGTGGGCCAGATGCTGCGCGTGCTGCGCATACGCCACCCCGACTCACCCCATGAATCGGGCCTCACGCTGTCGGGCGGCATCACCACCTGCGTCCCCGACGAATACACCAGCGCCGAAGCCATGCTCATGCGCGCCGACCAGGCCCTGTACGCGGCCAAGGCGCAGGGGCGCGACCGCTTCTTCAGCTTCGAGATGCAGATGGACACGGTGGAGCAGCGCCGCACCTGACTGCCGGGCCTTGCGCCTGCGCTTACGATCGCAGCTCAATGCCGGGCGCGCGCAAGCCGCGCATCCGGGTCCCGAAAGCGGATTCCTGTTTCCTGAATGTTTGAAGTTATGCGTCGTTTTCAAGCGCACCTGCCCACCTGGATGCAGGATTGGCTGGAGTTCATCATCCCCGGTGCCCAGATCCTGCTGATCATCGGCGCGGCCTGGCTGCTCAATCGCCTGGTTCGCCGGCTGATCGCACGCGCGGGCCGGCACTACGGCCTGCCGCCGGAGCTGCTGGTGCCGCTGCGCGGCGTGTTCCGCTGGATTCTGATTGCCGCCACCGTGCCGCTGGTACTGGAGCGCCTGGGCGTCTCGGCCACCGTGCTGTGGACGGCCTTCACCGGCTTTGCCACCGTGGGCGCCGTGGCCTTCTTTGCGGCCTGGAGCGTGCTGTCCAACCTGTTCTGCGCCCTGCTCATCGTCATCGTCGGGCCCTTTCGCCTGGGCGACTACATCGAGGTGCTGGACACGGCCGAAAAGCCCGGTGCCAAGGGCCGCGTGATCGACATCAACATGCTCTACACCACCTTGCAGGATGCCCATGCGCCCGATGGCTCGCCCAATCTGCTGCAGATCCCCAACTCGCTGATCTTCCAGCGCGTGGTCCGGCGCTGGAAGGGGGGCCTGGGCGCGGATGGCGAGCATGCCAGCCATGGCGAGGAGGAGCGCGCCATCCGGCTGACCACGCCGCATGATGCCCAGCCCTCGCAGCCTCCCATGCACACGACCAACTAAGGCCGGCACCCCATGAAAAAAGCCGCCGCCCGGCAAAGGGACGGCGGCTTTGTCATTGGGCAGCGCCTCAGGGCTTGCGCGGCCGGACCTTGCTGGCGGCCAGCTTGGCGTTGGTGCGCGCCTGCTCCACATCCTGGGCGCGCGCCAGGGCCACGCCCATGCGGCGCTTGACGAAGCTCTCTGGCTTGCCAAACAGGCGCAGGTCCGTGCCCGGCACGGCCAGGGCCTCGTCCACGCCGTCGAACACCAGGCCTTCGGCATCCTGCCCGCCATAGATCACGGCGCTGGCGCCGGGGTTGCGCAGCGAGGCATCCACGGGCAGGCCCAGAATGGCGCGCGCATGTAGCTCGAACTCGCTTTGCCACTGCGTGGCCAGCGTGACCAGCCCCGTGTCGTGCGGGCGTGGCGAGACTTCGCTGAACCAGACCTGCTCGCCCTTGACGAACAGCTCCACGCCAAACAGGCCCAGGCCGCCCAGGTCATCGGTCACCGCCTTGGCGATGTCGCGCGACTTCTGCAGCGCCGCCGGGTGCATGGGATGGGGCTGCCAGCTTTCCACATAGTCGCCGGACTGCTGGATGTGGCCGATGGGATCGCAGAAATGCGTCTGCACCTGGCCGTCCGCACCCTTGGCGCGCACCGTGAGCTGGGTGATTTCGTAGTCGAAGTCGATGAAGCCTTCGACGATCACACGGCCATGGCTCACGCGGCCGCCGGCCATGGCGTAGTCCCAGGCCTTGGCCACGTCGTCCGGGCCGTCCAGCTTGCTCTGGCCCTTGCCCGAGCTGCTCATCACGGGCTTGACCACGCAGGGAAAGCCGATGGCGGGCTGGCCATCCGTGCCGTCGATGGCAGCCTGCAGTTCCTGCTGCGAATCACAGAAGCGGTAAGGGCTGGTGGCCAGGCCCAGCGTCTCGGCGGCCAGGCGGCGAATGCCTTCGCGGTCCATGGTCAGGCGCGCGGCGCGGGCCGTGGGGATCACGGTGACCACGCCTGCCGCTTCCAGCTCTTCGAGCATGGGCGTGGCAATGGCCTCGATCTCGGGCACGACCAGGCCGGGTTTCTCGGCCTCGATCAAGGCCTTGAGCTGGGCCGGATCGCTCATGGTGATGGTGCGTGCGTGGTGGGCCACCTGCTGACCGGGCGCGTTCTCGTAACGGTCCACGGCAATGGTTTCCACGCCCAGGCGCTGCAGCGCGATCAGCACTTCCTTGCCGAGTTCGCCGCTGCCCAGCAGCATGACTTTGGTGGCATGGGGGGAGTAAGGGGTTCCAAGGGTGGTCATCTGCGCGTCCGGTGAGCCAGGCAGAGCCTGGGCAAGATAAGAAAGAGAGGGAGGCAGGCCTGCACGGCCCGCAGCAGCCCCCGATCATAGGNTGCCGACACAGGCGCCGCCTACAAACCCAGCGCCTGCGCGAGGTTGCNCCGCGCCCGCNCCTCCAGCCGTTGCCGGAACCAGTCNGTGCAGTAGATGGCCTCGCGCTGCATGAAGCCCNGCANCACCTCGCGGCGCTTGGCGCGGTACAGCGGCAAGGGCACCCATTCGTACTCGGCCCGCACCTGCAGCTCGTATTCGGAAAACCGCAGAGGGTCGGCCGCCAGAATGCCCAGGTCGGTATCCACCAGCAGTTGGGCGTCGATTCCGGACGGCTGTGCCGCGTGGCAGGTCGCCATGATCAGGCCGTGCACGCGCCCGGCCACCTCCGCCGGCAGGCCCTGCCCGCGCACCACGGCCACGGCCCAGTCGGCGCTGCGCGCCTCGTTGTCCTTGGCCTGGGTTTCGTAGACGGCATCATGGAACCAAAGCGCCAGCGCCACCTCGCCGGGGTGCGCGGCCAGGCCCAGCGCCGGCTGCAGCAGGCCCAGGGCCTCGCCCAGATGCTGCAGCGTGTGGTAGTGGCGCTGGGGCTCGCTGTAGCTTTGCAGCAACTCGGCCAGCACAGGCGGCGGAGCGCTGGCACCCAGTGCGGACCAGGCGCTATCCCAGGACGCCTGCCAGGTCTGCAGCGATGCATCGTTTGCGCTGGGCATTTCGGCCCCTGGTCCAACCTGGGTCATCGCCTGCTCCTTGGGTCTTCAGAAGATGCCGGGTGCCAGAGCCCGCAACGGCGCACCCGCCGGTGACAGCAGCCAGGCCAGCAGGCCGCAGTTGATCCCCACGGTGATCCAGAACACCAACTGGAACGAGGCCTTGCTGGACTTGTGCCGCAGCAGCCCTTGCGCGAGCAGCGCGCCAGGCCAGCCGCCCAGCAGCGCCAGCAGGTGCAGACGGCCTTCGCTGGTACGCCAGCGGTCGTGCACGGCGGCGGACTTGTCGAATCCGTAGACCATGAAGGTCACCAGGCTTGCCGCCGCATACAGGCCGAACAGTGCCCAGGGCATGCGGCCAATCCAGGCAACGGCCATCAGCACGCAGAAGAAGGCAGCGGCCAGCCCCACTGCCACCTGGCCTCGCACAGTTGACTGAGGCCGCGAGGACATGCCGGCACGGCGTCGCCGCGCAGGCTGCGGATGGCCGCTCCTGGACTCGCCAATGAAGGCGACATCCTGGGCGCGCCATTTCCCCTGGGCGTTGCGGCCGGGCACGTAGCTGACGCGCTCGCCGCCCTCGGGCCTGCGGCGGCGATCGGTGAAGGACTTGATGTGGACAAAGACCGGCGCCCCGCCGCCATCGGGCTCGATGAAGCCGAAGCCCTGCTCGTCCTTCCAGCCGGTGATGCGCCCCTGTTGCCGCATGGCGGGCTCAGTGGCGGCCAGCGGCGGCCGGCGACGCAGCAGGCTTGCGGGGCTCGCCCAGGCAAATGCCTATGTCGCGCGCCATGGTGAGCAGGCCGTGGTCCAGCGGCACGGTGCGCTGGGTGTTGGCCACGCGTGAGATTTCCACGCTGCCGATCTGCCCGCCCTGCAGCGTGACCATGCGCCCAAAGCCGCCGGACAGCACCAGCTGCGCCGCATGGTGGCCGTACTGCGTGGCCAGCACGCGGTCAAAGGGAGTGGGGTCGCCCCCGCGTTGCACATGGCCCAGCACCGTGGTGCGCACCTCGCTCCTGAGATGGGGCTGCAGGCGCTCGCGCAGCACATGGCCGACGCCACCCAGGCGTACGGGGTCCGGGCTTTGCTCTATGCGCTCACGCACCGTGAGGCTGGCACCGCTTTCCTTGGCGCCCTCGCCGATGCAGATGATGGTGTAGCGCTGGCGCTGCTCGCGCATGCGGCAGAAATCCACGATGGCCTGCAGGTCGTAGTCGATCTCGGGCAGCAGGATGACGTCGGCCGCACCGGCAATGCCGGCCTCCAGCGCCAGCCATCCGGCATGGCGCCCCATGGTCTCGACGATCATCACGCGGTGGTGGCTGTTGGCTGTGCTCTCGATGCGGCGCAGCGCCTCGGTGGCCGTGGCCACGGCGGTGTCGAAACCAAAGCTGCGCTCGCAGTTGGCAATGTCGTTGTCGATGGTCTTGGGCACGCCCACGCAGGTCAGGCCCACCTGTTCGGCCAGGCCATGCGCCAGGCTCATGGTGCCGTCGCCGCCGATGGCCACCACCACGTCCAGTCCCAGCGCCCGGACGTTGCGACCCACATGCTCCAGCGTGGTCTCATCGCGCAGAGGATTGGCGCTGTTGCTGGTGCCCAGGATGGTGCCGCCCACATGCAGGATGCCCGAGACCTCGTCCCAGCCCAGGGGCTTGACGCCGGGCGGGTCGAGCATCAGGCCCTCGAAGCCGTCGGCAATGCCCAGCACCTCGCACTGGCCGTGGTTGATCAGGGACTTGGTGACCGCACGGATCACCGCATTCAGGCCGGGGCAGTCGCCACCTCCGGTCAGCACGCCAACGCGCATGGGAAAACTCTCCTGTGAAAACACTTGGCGTGCGCGTCCTCCATGGCCCGCACAGCCTTTGCAAAGCCCGCCAGGCCTCAGCCGGCCAGCCGCTGCGCTCGTCAATCCATCAAGGCAGCAGGTCCAGCGCCTGGAGGTAGGCCGGCTGGCGCATGAGGTCGTCCCAGGGCTGGGGCACGGTCTCCGGCAGCAGGGCCAGGCGGCGCGATTCGCTGTCGGCATCGGGCTGCCAGCGGCCACTGCGCTGCGCGGCCTCCATGCCGGCCAGCAGCTCGTCCACATGCTCGCCCAGGCCCAGGCTCTGGTTGCACAGCAGCACCATGTCGCAGCCGGCCTCCAGCGCGGCCAGGGCTGCGTCGGTGTAGCCGATGAGTTGCCCGTCGATGCGGCGCGCGCCCTCCATGCTCAGGTCATCGCTGAAGATGGCGCCGTCGTAGCGCAGGCGGCTGCGCAGGATGTCCTTGAGCCACTTGGCGGAAAAACCGGCCGGGCGCCTGTCGACCTTGGGGTAGATCACATGGGCCGGCATCACGGCCGTGAGCACGCTGGACAGCCAGGGATAGGGCGCGGCGTCCTCGCCCAGGATGGCGGCGAGGCTGCGGCCATCGACCGGAATGTCCACATGCGAGTCGGCCTTGACGAAGCCGTGGCCGGGAAAGTGTTTGCCGCAGTTGCCCATGCCGGCCTGCAGCAGGCCGTGCATGAGGCTGCGGGCCAGCGCCGCCACCACGCGCGGGTCGCGGTGGAAGCTGCGGTCGCCGATGACGCTGCTGGCACCGTAGTCAAGGTCCAGCACCGGGGTGAAGCTGAAATCCACGCCGCAGGCACGCAGCTCGGTGCCCAGCACGTAGCCGGCCGCCGTGGCGGCGTTCATGGCAGCCAGGGCGCCGCTGCCTTCGCGCTGCTTGCTGCCCTTGCCGTCGTCCATCCACATCTGGCCGAAGGCGCGCATGGGCGGCAGATGCGTGAATCCGTCGGCACGAAAACGCTGCACGCGCCCGCCCTCGTGGTCCACGCAGATCAGCAGGTCGGCTTTGACGCCCTTGATATCGGCGCACAGCTGCACCAGTTGCTCGCGGCTTTCCCAGTTGCGGGCGAAGAGGATGATGCCGCCGACCAGCGGATGCGCAAGACGCCGGCGGTCCGCGTCGGTGAGCGCCTTGCCGGCGATGTCGATGATCAGGGGTGCGTGCTCGGTCATGCTATGAATCCTGTGGAGTCAAAAAAGCCAGCGCTGCGCCGGCCGGGTGTCAGGCGCGGCGCTCGACCACGCAGAAGCTGGCCGCGTAGTCGCTCTCGTCGGTCACGGACAGGTGAACCTGCAGGTTCCGTGCCTCGAACCATTCCTTGAGCGCGCCGTGCAGCACGATGGCTGGCTGGCCACTGGGCAGCTTGACGACCTCGCAGCTGCGCCAGGTCATGGGCATGACCATGCCCATGCCTATGGCCTTGGAAAAGGCCTCCTTGGCGGAAAAGCGCGTGGCGACGAAGCGGATGCCGCGCTCGGGCCAGCGCGCGCGGCGGGCTCGCCAGGTGGACAGTTCGCCTTCGGCCAGCACCTTCTCGGCGAAACGGTCGCCATGGCGCTCCAGGCTGGCGCGGATGCGGCGCACGTCGCAGATGTCGGTACCGATGCCGTAGATCATGGATTCGCTCCGCGAAAGCTTCAGGCGCGCGCCGCCATGCCCTGGTCTATGCACTGCTGGTAGGCGCGCACGGTTTGGGCGTAGCCCAGCTCCAGCGCGTCGGCGATCAGCGCATGGCCGATGGAGACTTCGAGCAGGCCCGGCACGCGCGCCACGAAGGCGGCCAGGTTGTCGCGGCTGAGGTCATGGCCGGCATTGATGCCCAGCCCGGCGTCCAGCGCAGCCTGGGCCGCCGCCGCGTAGGCCTGCAGTTGAACTTCCTGGTCTGCCGTGCCCCAGGCGGCCGCATAGGGCTCGGTGTACAGCTCGACCCGGTCGGCGCCTGCGGCGCGCGCAGCGGCCATCTGTGCGGGAACCGGGTCCATGAACAGGCTGACGCGCACGCCGAGTTGGCGGCATTCGGCGATCAGCGGCTTCAGGCGCTCGGCATCCTGCGGGAAGTTCCAGCCATGGTCGCTGGTGAACTGGTCCTCGCTGTCGGGCACGAAGGTGGCCTGGTGCGGGCGCGTGGCCCGGATGAAGTCCATCAGGTTCTGCGTCGGGTTGCCCTCGATGTTGAACTCCGCCTGCGGCCAATGCTTCATCAGCGCATGCAGTTCATAGACATCTTCGCTGCGGATATGGCGCTGGTCGGGACGCGGATGGATGGTGATGCCCTGGGCACCGGCCTCCAGGCAGATGCGCGCGGCGCGCGTCACGCTGGGAATGCCCAGATGGCGCGTGTTGCGCAGCAGCGCAACCTTGTTGACATTGACCGACAGCGCCGTGCGCTGCGAAGCGTGGGAAAGATTCATAGCGATTGCAGATCCATCATCAGCTGGCGGGTGCGCAGCATGGGACTGCCGCAATGGTATTGCAGCAAGGCCCTCAGTTGGGGCTTGAGGGCCAGCGCCGCCTCGGGCTGGGCCACCACATGCAGTGTGGCGTTGAAGGCCTGCCGTGCCTGCAGCGCGCTTTCAATGGCCTGCCACTGCGCAGCGCCCAGCACGGCGCGCTCGCCCTGCAGCGCCGGGCGCAGGCCGCCTTCGGCCACCAGCGCATAGCGACGCCCCTCGGCCAGCGGCGCCAGCGTGGCGCTTTCCTCATTCAAGGCAGGCAGATGGCCCAATTCGCGCAGCAGCAGCAGCTCGAAGGTGCGCAGCACGGGCTCGATGGCATCGCCATGCTGGCCTGCCAGCACGCGCACCACGCCGGCATAGATGTCGAACAGCGCCGCGTAGGGATCGTCGCGCGCCAGCAGGCGCATCAGCAGCTCGTTGAGGTACAGGCCCGACAGCAGGGCGTCACCCTGGGGCATGACATGCCCGCCCACCCACTCTGCGCCCTTGAGGGTATGGATCTCGCCATTGCCCTCGCCGCCCAGGCTGTAGCTCAGGCTCAGCGGCTGCAGCGGCAGCAGCACGGGGCGAAAGTTCGAGGTCGGCCGCTTGACGCCCTTGGCCGCCAGCGCCACGCGGCCCCGGTGACGCGTGAAGACCTCAAGGATCAGGCTGGACTCGCTCCAGTCGTAGCTGTGCAGGACGAAGGCCGGCTCGTCCGAGACACGCTTGGCGCTAGCCATGGACCCAGGGCCTTGCGGTAAGGGTGCTCACTCGTAGCCGAACGAACGCACGCGGGCTTCGTCGTCGGCCCAGCCGGAGCGGACCTTGACCCAGACTTCGAGGAAGACCTTGGCATCCATGAGCTTTTCCAGCTCCTGGCGCGCCTCGGTGCTGATGCGCTTGAGGCGCTCGCCCTTCTCTCCGATGATCATGGCCTTGTGGCCGTCGCGCTCGACCACGATGGTGGCCGCCACGCGGATGAAACGCTTGTGCTGCTTGCTGGCCTCTTCCTCGAACTTGTCGATGACCACCGTGGAGGTGTAGGGCAGCTCGTCGCCCGTGAATCGGAACAGCTTCTCGCGCACGGTCTCCGAGGCGAGGAACTTCTCGCTGCGGTCGGTCAGCTCGTCGGCGGCGTACATCCAGTCCTGCTCGGGCAGGTACTTCTCGCAGATGCCGAACAGGCGCTCGATGTCTCCCTTGTTCTTGGCCGACATGGGCACGAACTCGGCGAACGGATGGCGCTCCTGCATGCCCTTGAGCCAGGGGGCGATCTCGGCACGGCGGCCCACGGTGTCCAGCTTGTTGGCAATCAGCAGCGTGGGGATGCCAGGCTTGAACAGCGACAGCACCTTGGCATCGGCCAGCGTGAACTGGCCGGCTTCCACGACGAACAGGATCAGGTCCACGTCGCCGATGGCGCCCATCACGGTCTTGTTGAGCGACTTGTTCAGTGCCGTGCTGTGCTTGGTCTGGAAACCCGGCGTATCGACAAAGATGAACTGCGTCGCGGCGCGCGTGCGAATGCCCGTGATGCGGTGGCGCGTGGTCTGCGCCTTGCGCGAGGTGATGCTGATCTTCTGGCCCACCAGCGCATTCATCAGCGTGGACTTGCCCACATTGGGCTTGCCGACGATGGCGATCAGGCCGCAGCGCTGCGGGCCGGTCGGCACCTCGGGTGTCGGGGTGTCATCAGCAGCGGATGCCGTGCGAGCTGCGCCAGCGCCGGGCTTGGCCGCAGCCAGCAGGGCGTCGAGTTCGGCGGCGGTCTGTGCCGGCGCCGGGGGTTTGTCTTGGTTCATGCGTGTCTTGCTTTCAATAGTTCCAGCATGGCTGTGGCAGCCGTCTGCTCGGCGGCCCTGCGCGAGGCACCCGTTCCCCTGGCCTGCAGTTGCAACTCGGCAATCGCGCAGGCCACCTCGAAGGTCTGACGATGGGCGGCGCCCGTGGTGGCAACCACTTCGTACTGCGGCAGCTTCATGCGCCGCCCCTGCAGCCATTCCTGCAGGGCCGTCTTCGCATCCTTTTCGGCTGCGCGCATGTGGGGGTTGATGTCCACGCCCTCGAAGAGATGGTGTACCACCTTCTCGCCCGCAGCGTAGCCGGCGTCCAGATACACTGCGCCGATCAGGGCCTCGACCGCATCGGCCAGGATGGAGGGGCGTTGCTTGCCGCCCGACTTGGATTCGCCTTCGCCCAGGCGCAGCAGATCGGGCAACTGCAGCCTCAGCGCGATCTGGTGCAGCGTGCCTTCCTTGACCAGGTTGGCGCGCACGCGGGACAGATCGCCCTCGGGCATGGAACTGAGCCGCTGGTAGAGCAGGCTGGAAATGGCAAGATTCAGCACCGAGTCACCGAGGAATTCCAGGCGCTCGTTGTTGTCTGCCGAGAAACTGCGGTGCGTGACGGCACGCTGCAGCAATGCAGGCTCGGCAAATTGATGCTGCAGCCTCAGCTGCAGCGCATTCAGTAAGGGAGGCACCTATTGGGTCTGCTTCTTAAAACGGTAAGTCAGGTAGGCGGGGCCCACGAGATGGATCTCGCGCGAATATTCGAACCCCACCACCACACGGTCATTGATTTTGGTCACTTCGAGGTCCTCCCCCGTAATCGATTTGATGTCGTCGATCTGGGCTGAGCGATTGAAGCCGGCTTTAACGTCAGCCACGGAATTGCCTTCGCGGGCCGCCTTGTTGGCGGCCTTGACGATGGCCTGATACTCCAGGAAGACCGGCACGGATTGTGCGCCCACGGCCACCACACCCACGCCCAGGGCAATCACAAACACCAGTCCCAGAAAGGACAGACCGCGCTGGCGCGAACGCCGGTTGTTCGATGTCAACATGCTTTTTCCTCCTCCGATGTGAATCCCTCGCGCATGCCTGGGGGCACCCGGCCCTCAGGCATGCATGTGATCAATGGAAGCCGCCGATGCGCTTGAAATCCCCGAAGTTCATCCAGACGAAGAAGGCCCGGCCCACGATGTTCTTGTCGGGCACAAAGCCCCAGTAGCGGGAATCCAGCGAATTGTCGCGGTTGTCTCCCATCATGAAGTACTGGCCCTCGGGCACCTTGCAGGTGATGCCTTCGACGCTGTAGCGGCAGTTCTCGCGGAACTCGAAGCCGCTGGCGCCCTGGATGAAGGCGGGCACGTCCTGGTTCACGATCATGCGGTGCGGCTTGTCGCCCAGCGACTCCTCGTACTGCTTGAAGTAGCGCATCGCGTCCTTGTCGAAGAAGTCCGGCAGTTCGCTGACCGGGACTTCCTTGCCATTGACCGTCAGCCGCTTGTTCAGATAGGAGATCTCGTCACCCGGCAGGCCCACCACGCGCTTGATGTAGTCCAGGCTGGGTTGCGGAGGATAGCGGAACACCACCACATCGCCGCGCTGCAGCGGCTGGCCCTGGGTGATCTTGGTGTTGATCACCGGCAGGCGCACTCCGTAGGTGAACTTGTTCACCAGGATCAGGTCGCCCACGAGCAGCGTGGGGATCATGGAGCCCGAGGGAATCTTGAACGGCTCGAACAGGAACGAGCGCAGGACAAAGACGATGGCGATCACGGGGAACAGGCCCGCGGTCCAGTCCAGCCACCAGGGCTGCATGAGGATGCGGCCCCTGGCCTCTTCCGACACCTCGATGTCGGTCTTGGCGATGCCCATGCGGTCGAGTTCTGCGCGGCGCGCCACGGCAGCCTCCTCGATGGCCACGGCGGCGCGGCGGCGGCGGGGCAGGAAATACAGCCGTTCGGCCACCCAGTACAGGCCAGTGACCACGGTGGCCAGGAACAGCAGCAACGCGAAGTTGCCCTCGATGACGCCCGTGTACCAGGCGCCGATATAGCCCACGAAAGCCGCCAGCACGACGGCCGTAATCCATTGCATGGCTTGCATCAATCCTCCACTTGCAAGATGGCCAGGAAGGCCTCCTGAGGCACTTCCACCGAACCGATCTGCTTCATGCGCTTCTTGCCAGCCTTTTGCTTCTCCAGCAGCTTGCGCTTGCGGGTGATGTCGCCGCCATAGCACTTGGCCAGCACGTTCTTGCGCATGGCCTTGACGGTTTCCCGAGCAATGATGTTGGCGCCGACGGCGGCCTGGATGGCCACGTCGAACATCTGGCGGCTGATGATCTCGCGCATCTTCGCCACCACGGCCCGGCCGCGGTACGTGGCCTGGGAGCGGTGCACGATGATGGACAGCGCATCGACCTTCTCGCCGTTGAGCAGGATGTCCACCTTGACCACGTCGGAGGCGCGGTACTCCTTGAACTCGTAGTCCATGGAGGCATAGCCGCGCGAGACCGACTTGAGCTTGTCGAAGAAGTCCAGCACGATCTCGCCCAGCGGCATCTCATAGGTGAGCATCACCTGGCGACCGTGGTACTGCATGTTGATCTGCACGCCGCGCTTCTGGTTGGCCAGCGTCATCACCGGGCCCACATAGTCCTGCGGCATGTACAGGTGCACGGTCACGATGGGCTCGCGCACCTCCTCGATACGGCCGGCATCGGGCATCTTGGACGGGTTCTCGACCTGGATGACCTCGCCATCGCCCTTGACCACTTCGTAGACCACGCTGGGCGCGGTGGTGATCAGGTCCTGGTCGAATTCGCGCTCCAGGCGCTCCTGCACGATTTCCATGTGCAGCAGGCCCAGGAAGCCGCAGCGAAAGCCGAAGCCCAGCGCCTGCGAGACTTCAGGCTCGAACTGCAGGGACGAATCGTTGAGCTGCAGCTTTTCCAGCGCATCGCGCAGCTGGTCATATTCGCTGGCTTCGGTGGGGTACAGACCCGCGAACACCTGGGGCTTGATTTCCTTGAAGCCGGGCAGGGCCTCGGTGGCAGGGCCCAGATTGTTGGGAAGCTTCTTTTCCAGCGTGATGGTGTCGCCCACCTTGGCTGCCTTGAGTTCCTTGATGCCGGCGATGATGTAACCCACCTCGCCGGCGCGCAGCGCGTCGCGCGGCACGTCGGCCGGAGTGAACACGCCCAGGTTGTTGGCTTCGTAGGCAGCGCCCGAAGCCATCATCTTGAAGCGCTCGCCACGCTTGAGTTCACCATCGACCACGCGCACCAGCATCACGACGCCCACGTAAGTGTCGAACCAGCTGTCGATGATCATGGCGCGCAGTTGGCCATTGGGATTGCCCTTGGGCGGCGGCACCTTGGCAACCACGGCCTCCAGGATCTCGTCGATGCCCATGCCGGTCTTGGCCGAGCAGGGAATGGCATCGCTGGCATCGATGCCGATGACGTCCTCGATCTCGGCCTTGGCGTTGTCGGGGTCGGCCTGCGGCAGATCCATCTTGTTGAGAACGGCCGTCACCTCCACGCCGAGATCCAGCGCGGTATAGCAGTTGGCCACGGTCTGTGCCTCTACGCCCTGAGAGGCGTCCACCACCAGCAGCGCTCCCTCGCAGGCCGACAGGGAACGCGAGACTTCGTACGAGAAGTCCACGTGGCCGGGCGTGTCGATGAGGTTGAGGTTGTAGACCTGACCATCCTTGGCCTTGTACTGCAGGGCAGCCGTCTGCGCCTTGATGGTGATGCCGCGCTCTTTCTCGATATCCATCGAGTCCAGCACCTGGGCTTCCATGTCACGGTCAGCCAGGCCTCCGCAACGCTGGATCAGGCGGTCGGCCAGCGTCGACTTGCCATGGTCGATGTGCGCAATGATGGAAAAATTTCTGATGTGGTTCATCAACGAGAAGGACTGCTAGTGAAAGTGGAAAACGACAGGGTCGGCGCGCAAGAAAAAAGGGCGCGTCCATGAACGACGCGCCCCGAACCAACAATCTCTGGCAACTGCGATAGTTGGGACTTTATTGTAGGCAAAAAGGGCTGGAAACCAAGCCCTGACAAGGCCTGCAAAGCTCCGGGCTTGATCTGTCACAATTATTTATCAACAGTTTATCAACAGACCCGACAAGCCATTTCTAGCCCGTCGATCACCGGATAGTGCGGTGCTTTTGCACCGCAACAATCCTCTTTGAAAACAGGTTTCTGACGCCTTGAGCCGTCACGCTTTGGTGGGGCATTTTACCCAATGCCCCAAGGGGCATGGGCAGGCCTTGGTCCGGATTCCGAGGGTATTCCCCAGGACCCCGAAAAACCGACCTGCCCCAGCCCCTCAGCGGGCAGGACGGATGAGCACGTACTGAGCCCATTCGCCGCGGCGCACCAGAAGGTTCACCGGCTTGCTCTTGTCCACCTTGGCCAGCGTGGCCTCGAAGCTCTTGAGCCCCGTGATCTCGACATTGGCCAGTTGCAGGATCACATCACCTTCGCGCAGGCCTGCGCGTGCTGCCGCCTCGACAGCGGCCGTCACGCGGACACCGCCCTTGATGCCCAATTCCCTTTTCTGGGCATCCGTGAGTTCGGCCAGCGTCAGGCCCAGCGACTGGGAGACCAGGGTGCTGCCCTTGCCTGCAGCCTTTGCCTGGGGAGCGCCATCGGGCTCGACTTCGGCGATCACCATGGTCAGATCCTTGGCGGCTCCGCGGCGGAATACCGTGATGGTGCTGCGCGTTCCGGGCTTGGTATTGCCCACCAGACGCGGCAGGTCGGCGACCTTCTCAATGGCCTTCCCATCGAACTTGATGATCACGTCACCCGCCTCGACGCCGGCCTTGGCGGCTGGGGAATCGGGTTCCACGGCAGAGACCAGCGCACCCTGAGCCTTGCCCAGGCCGATGGATTCGGCAATGTCCTTGGTGACCTGCCCGATTTGCACGCCGATGCGCCCTCGCGTGACCTTGCCGGTGGCGCGCAGTTGGTCGCTGACGCGCACGGCCTCGTCGATCGGAATCGCGAAGCTGATCCCCATGAAACCGCCGGAACGCGAATAGATCTGGCTATTGATGCCCACGACCTCGCCGCGCATGTTCAGCAACGGGCCGCCCGAGTTGCCGGGATTGATGGCCACATCGGTCTGGATGAAGGGCAGATAGTCTCCCGTGTCGCGCTGCTTGGCGCTGACGATGCCTGCGGTGACCGAGTTGTCGAGGCCGAAGGGCGATCCGATGGCCATCACCCACTCACCGACCTTGAGACGGTTCACGTCGCCGATCTTCACGGCGGGCAGTCCGGTGGCATCGATCTTGACCACAGCCACGTCGGTGCGCTTGTCGCTGCCCACGATCTTGGCCTTGAACTCACGCTTGTCGGTCAGCGTGACGATGACCTCGTCAGCACCTTCGACCACGTGGGCATTGGTCATCACAAAGCCGTCCGCCGTCAGGATGAAGCCCGACCCCACGCCACGCGGCTGTTCCTCGTCAGGCTGTGAACGCGGCTGGGGGCGTTGGCGCGGCACATTGGGCACGGGCAGGCCGAAGCGGCGGAAGAACTCGAGCATGTCCTCATCCATGCCCAGCGCCTCGGCAGAGTTGGCCGACGCCTTCTCCAACGTGCGGATGTTGACCACGGAAGGCCCTACCTGCTCGACCAGGTCGGTGAAGTCCGGCAGACCCCGCACCACGGCACCGCTTTGCGCATGAGCGGCACTCACCGGCACCAGCATTGAGGCGCTGCCAGCAGCCAGCGCCAGAACGCCTGCCAGTGTGCAGGACTGCAGCGTCTTCCATCGAACTGTGGTCATGGTGATCCTTTCCTTCTCAATCATTGTGTTGCCCCCGTGCCCATTGCGCCCGGGCGGCCTGTTCAGATACGCGGTGCCGACTTGCATCTCGGACGAACGCCACATTCTGGCGCAGTCCCGGCATCCACCGGCCAGACGATGGCTCAGAAGCCTGAAAGACGCTGTTAGTTCCCGAATCGGCAGCATGCATGCGGCGCGAACCGCCGTGCATGGGCCACAAATGACTGCACCCGCGTCCATTTCAATGCCGAACGGCTGGACGCGGGTGCAAAAGAAGGCAGGAGAGTCATGCTCTCCTGCGGGATTCAGCGCTGGTTCGCGCGCGGTGCCGAGGCGAAGTTGGCATTGCGCAGGAAGCTGGCCGGCATCTGCAACGTGGCCGGACCACTGTATTGCGGATGGGAGGCCAGCAGCGCATCCAGGCGCGGATCACGCAGCATGACGCTTTGGCCGTAAGGGCCTGCCACAGCCACCACCGAAGAGGATTGGGCCGTATCTCCGAGAGGGAAGTCCTGGGCATTTCCAGCGACAGCAGCCGCTGCAGGCGCCCCCGTTTCAAGGGCGGCCAATGCCCGGCCCGGCGCCGCGCCGGGGCCTGCAGGCGCGCCGAGCATCACGCTCCAGCCAATGGCAGCCACGGCCGCCACGGAAGCAAAACCCGCAGCCATCTTCCAGCGGAATACCGACGCATTGGCTGCATCGTGCAGCGGCGCGCCATTGACGACGGCCCTGCCGTGCGCCGGGCGCGCGACCTGCTCCAGCTCGTCTGCGGCGACGGGAACCAGGGGGCGGCGCGGCTCGTTGGCCAACTGGGAGCGGATTCCGGAAAGCAGATCGTGCCGGCTGTGGTGCGCCAGCTCAGGGGAGCGCAGCACATCGCCCACCAGGTGGTACATGCGCCATTCCTGCTGGCCTGCATCGCTTTGCGCATAGGCCAGCGCGGCCTGCAGCTCCGCGGCAGAGAGTTCGCCATCAGCCAATGCCGACAATTGTTCGCGCTTCGTCAGATCGTCATTCATGATCAATCACCTGCCTGTCTGCTCTGAGACCCTGTACCCAAAAAATGCGCCACCCGATGGCCATCACCCGTTGCTACCACCGCTTGCCAGACTGGCGCTCCAGCAAAGGCTTGACTCTCGCTGAAATCGCTTCGCGTGCACGGAAGATGCGTGAACGCACGGTGCCTATGGGACAACCCATGGCGTTCGAGATTTCCTCGTAGCTCAGGCCTTCGATTTCCCGCAACGTGACGGCTTGACGGAGATCTTCGGGCAAGGCCTCCATGGCGGCGTTGACTGCCTGGGCAATTTCCTGGGCCGCCAGGATCGTTTCGGGTGTTTCTTCGGTGGTTAGTTCCTGGCTGAGCCGGGAAGTTTCATCATCGTCATCCCCGTTGTGTAACGCGCTTTCGGTGATCAGCGGCGAGCGCTTCATGTCCAGCAGCGCCTTCTTGGCGGTATTCACGGCGATGCGATACAGCCAGGTGTAGAACTGGGCATCACCCCGGAACTGGTGCAGCGCCCGATAGGCCCGGATGAAGGTTTCCTGCGCAATGTCAGGCACCAGGTCCACGTCGCGCACCATGCGGCCAATGAGGCGCTCGATGCGGCGCTGGTACTTGATGACCAGCAGCTCGAAGGCCCGCATGTCTCCTGCGTTGGTGCGCTCGACCAGAGCCAGGTCGCTGTCGGCAGAAGAAGGCGGGAATTCGGGAGGCGTCATGAAATCGGTGAAGACGGGCCGTGGCGGCCCTGGCGCAGTCACTGCGCGCGTTCTGTAGGTCTGGGCGGGAAATATACAGCACGCCGCAAATCACCCCAGGTTTCAGGACTCTGCCTGTAAGACAGCAGCAGCCAGCGGGAGCTTCGCCAGCGCAAAGACCCCGTCGTAACGGGTCTGGCCTGCGCCCATAGCCATTGACCACCGTCAGCGCGCACCTGCAGCAGCACCGGCTGCGCATCGTGGGCAGCGGCTGCCTCACCAAGCCACCACTGCGCGCCATCCCATGCAACAAAGCCTCTGCCCAGGGCGCGCCATCCATGCCACATGCCTGAAGCTGCAACCAGAGAACCCGTGACAGCCACGACGGCAGGCCCCCATCCGGACTGTAGATCAAGCGCCCACGCCAGCAAAAGCATGGCCGCCAGCAGCCAAAGCGCGCACAGGCATGCGACCGACCCCCGTGGTGGATTCAGCGGATGGCGGACTGCGGGCGGGGCATGGCGTGACGTCATGCCTGCAGTGTCGCAAAACCGCAGCATGTCTGACATGCATCCCACCCCTGCCGGACGCGCCCTGACCCATGGGAGAAATAAAAAATGTTCGGTGTCAAGTATTTTCAAGGCATCCCATTTGGCCTGAAACCTTATACGAGACAGCAAGTTAGCTCTGTATCGTGCCACCCGATGGCACCTCGGCGGTGTGGGCTAGGTGCCACATGAGAGCGTTGGGAGAGAAAGCCGGATCGCGCTACATCGGACACGGAGTGCAGCGTCGGCAACCGACCTGAACTCCCATATTACCGGCTTCCCAAACGAAGAACGCACGGCCTGGAGCCGCGCGTTCTTCATTAAATCTATGTCGGAGCATCGTCATCCTGACTTCGGGGTGGCGACGGCCTTGGCCTTGCCACCCCGCTTGAATCCCCGATCCCCCGCCATGAAGGCTTCGAGCATGTGCGGGATCAGCGTGGCCGCATCGACCGCTTCGCCATAGGTCTGCGCATGAAGAGCGGCGTACCGGTCTAGATCCATTTTCAGGCTGGCTGGACAAGCGAATGTCAGCTTGGTGCTGCTGGTCGATGGCAGCGGCCCAAGCCGGAGTTTTCTGGCCATGTTCATCGGGCACCTCCACGCTGAAGAAAGAGCGGCTGGTAAGCTCGAACCTGTAAATCCCTTGCCACGATGATCCGCACCGGCAACCCCGGCCGCGCTGTCAGCGTCGGCTGGATGTTCATGTTGCGCCGGGTCATCTCCTGCCCCACTTGGTTCACACTGTCCTGCAGACCATCGCGCCCGGCAATGACGATGCGGTTGCCGTTCTGCCGATTCTCCGGCGCGGCCAACTCGGCGCCGATACCCAGCAGCGTGGTCAGCGCCGCCCCGGCAAAGATGCGGCCCCAATGCTGATCCACTTCATCCTCCAACCCTGCGTAGCCCGCAGGATCGGTGCCGACAAGGTTGTCGAGCGTCAGCGAGGATGTGTCTGGCAAGATGATCCGGTTCCACACCATCTGCACCCGGCTCTGCCCGAAGCTCACCTGGCTGTTGTATTTGCCCAAAATGCGCGAGCCCTGCGGAATCAGCAGGAACCTGCCCGTAGCCGTGTCATAGACCGGCTCCGTCACCGTGGCGATCACATCGCCCGGCAGGTCGGACTTGATGCCTGTGACCAGCGCCGCTGCGATCACCGTCCCGGCCATCACCTGGTACGGCGAGGCTGGCATTTGGAGATTGCCGGAATTGCGAGTCTCCTTGGAGCCGCCTTTCAGGAACGCCTCTTTCTGGTCTTGCCGGTTCTGCACGGTGGTGGGATCACTGGGCTGGGCCGCCGTCGAGGCCGGACCGGCCGCCAGCGGATCGAACCCTGCCAAGGCGTTGGCCATGCCGGGTGCTCCGGGCGCCGCCTGCGCGACAGCGCCAGCGGCTTGGCCCGGCTTTCCCGAGCGGAAGAACACCGCCGAAGCCGCCGCCGCTTCGGCCTCCTTGCGCAAGGCGTCGTTGGGATCATGTCCCGGCGGCATGTAGGTGGGCTGCTGCGCCGCCACGATGGCCGGCCCCAGGTCGCCCGGCAGCGGCGGCCCCAGCTCGGGCACCTTCGGCAGTTTCGAGTAATCGGACGGCAACCCATCCAGCCCTTCGGACTTTGAGACCCGATCCACGTTGTACAGCTCGTTCTGCCAGCCTGCGCCGCGCCGGTGCGGCTGCAGGGCCCAGATCGTGGCCCCGAGCACGGCGACCGACAGGCCGCCGGTGAGCATGGCCAGCGTGCGCCGGTTCAGGCGCGTGACCGGGCGCGGCTGGGCGCGCAACGCCATCGCTTCGGGCGCCGCCTTGCCCCCCTGAGAAGTGGCATGGTCGGGGGTGTTGTCTTGGCTCATGCTCAATTCCTCCGTGCCACGCCATCGGTGCGCTCAATTCGCACCACGGCGCCCTTATCGCCACCCAGGCGCAGCTCGGCCGCACCAAACAGCCGATCCACGATGTAGTACGGCGAGCGGAAGCGGTAGTTCACCAGTTGTCCGTCGCCTTGCGCGCCGATCACGAACATTGGCGGTAGCTCGCCTTGAGCGATGCCCGCCGGAAACTGGATATAGACCTTCTCGCCATCGTCAAAGGCCCGCAACGGCTTCCACGGCGGATTGCTGCCGCTGACCGCGTAGCGGAAACGGATCTTCTCCAGCGACAGCCCGGCATCGACCGGCGCGGCGGCGCTGGCCGCTTGTGCCTGGCGCTGCAGGGCCAGCATCCTGTCCTTGGGGTATTCCCAGGACACCGAAGCCATCCATGTCTTCTCGGTCGAAGTCAGTTCTAGCAGGTAGGTGCGCCGACTGGTCGTGATGACCAAATTGGTCTTGAGGCCCGAGCGGATGGGCTTGACCATCACATTGACGCGCAGCGCATCGCCGCTGCCGCTCGATGTGTCGCCCACGATCCAGCGCACCGTGTCACCGGCAGCCACCGTCACCAGTTCCTCGCCCGGCTGGAGCGCGATCACGGTCACGCGACCCACGGCCGCATAGACCTGGTACAGCGCGCCATCAGTGAACGGCCAGACCTGGATGGCGTTCACATAGCCCTCGCGTGTGGGCGCAACACGGGCCTCCGTGTTCGCACGGGTCACGCGCACCTTCTCGTCGGGCGATTCCAGTGTGGCCTTGGCATCACCGGCCAGCGGCTTCATCTGTCCAGGCAGTGCCAGCACCTCGGGCACGGTCACGACCTCCACGGGCTTCGGCGCCTCGGGCAGCGGCTGGGCCTGCACCGGCCCATCCAACGAGATGGATGGCGGCGGAGTCCCCTGCGTGGCGCAGCCCGAGAACAAAACGGTGGATGCCAGTAGGATCACAGGCAAGGCGGGTTTACGGAAATGTCCATTCATGGTTTTGCTCCTTCGTTTCCTTCCAGCTCGCGGCTCCACGCCAGCCCGTTGACGTAGATACCCAGCGGGTTCTTGCGCACGCGCTGCTCCGTGCGCGGGGTCTGCAGCACCGTGGAGATCACCGCGTTCCAGCGCTCGGTGCGATCCAGCGCGCCGTTGACGAAGCGCGTCTCGGTCCAGCGCACGTTGAAGGACTGGTCGCTGGCGCGGGTCACGCTGGACACCTGCACCGTCACCGACTCCTTGCCGATGCGCGAGAACGGATCAGCCACCCGCGCGTACTCATTGAGCACCACGGCGCCCTTGTCCGTGGTGTAGTCATAGGCATCGAGCCAGTTCTGCCGCACCACGATGGGGTCGATGGACAGCGAGCGCACCAGGCCGATGAAGCGGCCCAGGTGGTAAGCAATCTGCGCATCGCTGGGCTGGTACGGCGTGGCGGCTTCGCCGACAGCGCGCACCTGGCCCGCGTTGTCCACCTCGATCACGTAGGGCGTGACGATGGACTGCGCCGAGCGCCAGACCAGGCCGCCGGCCATCAGCACCGCCAGCGTGAGGCAGCCGAAGGCCATAAGCCGCCAGTTCTTCGCCTGCACGCGGGCCGAGCCGATGCGGTCGTCCCAGACCTGGGCGGCGGATTGGTACGGGGTGGCAGGCTGCGGCGTATCGGCGTAGCGCACCTGCGGTCGTTTGAATCGCATGGGAGTTCTCCTTATGAATCGGAATCACGAAGGCTTGGCCCCTGGCTGGAGCTGCCGCCGTCGCCGCCGCGCAGCGTGTGGGCGGCCGTGGTCGCGGCATGGGTGAGCTGCTGCCTGCGGTGCAGGCGCTTGGCCCAGGCAGGCTGTTCGTTGGATGGAGGCGCATCTGCGGCATCAGCGCCAGATGCCGGCGCCTCATCCGGCCGGAAGGCCGCTGCCACGCGCTCCTTCATCGAGCGTGCGCCGTCGGCTACCTTTTGCCCGGCGGTCTTGGCCACGTTGCCCGCGCCAGCGGCAGCGCCTTGGATGCCACTGCCTGCGGCCGTAGAGCCAGCATCGAAAGCCGCCTTGGCGCCGCGCGCGCCGCCGGCCGCAAGGCGGGCTGCACCAGGTGCCATCCGCGCCCCTGCAGCCACGGCGCTGCCGACGCCAGCAGCCGCAGCCCCGACGCCAATGGCAGCGCCTGCGGCCCCCAGCGTTGCTCCGGCCATCGCACCGGCTCCAAGCTGTGGCCCGCCGGACACCAGCCCGGTGGCAATGCCCGGCCCGAAGATGCCCAGGGCCAGCATGGACAGCGAAGCCAGCATGATGACCAGCGCCTGGTCGATGGAGGGCTCGGCACCTGCGGGAATCCTGAACTCGGCAAACAGCCCGGTGCCGATCCCCACGATGACCGCGAGCACCAGCACCTTGATGCCCGAAGACACCACATTGCCCAGCACCTTCTCGGCCAGGAACGCCGTCTTGTTCCAGAGGGCGAACGGCACCAACACGAAGCCCGCGAGCGTGGTCAGCTTGAACTCGATCAGCGTCACGAAGAGCTGCACCGCCAGCACGAAGAAGCACAGGAGGACGATGCCCCACGCGAGGAACAGCACCACGATGGAGGTGATGTTGACGAACACCTCCGGGAAGCCCGCCATCTGCTTGATCTGCTCCAGGATGGGGGCCGCCGCGTCGATGCCGGTCTTGGCCAGCCGCCCCGGCTGCAGGAAGTTGCCCATGCTCACGCTGGAACCGCTGGCCGTCAGGCCCAGCCCCGCGAAAGAGCGAAACACCACGCCCGCGAGCATGTTGAAGTTGCCGATGATGTAGGCGAAGGCGCCCACATAGAGCACCTTGCGGATCAGCTTGGCGATCACGTCCTCGCCCTGGCCGCTGGCATGGCCCATCGCCCAGAACAGTCCGGCGAGCGTCATGTCGATGACGATCAGCGTGGCTGTCAGAAACGCCACCTCGCCCTGCAGCAGCCCAAAGCCCGAGTCGATGTAGCGCGAGAAAACATCGAGAAAGCGGTCGATGACCGATACGTCGTTCATGGCCCGGCCCCGTCAGCGGTTGTAGAAATCGACGGGGTGCGGCGTGTATGGCGTTCCAGAGCCCAGAAAGCGCCGCGTGATTTCGCGCCCGCGCTCCGTGGCCGCGGCCTGCCGCGCCTGCTCCAGCGATACGGCGCGATCCTGCGTGAGCTGCAAGCGTTGCGTCTGGATCGACTGCTTGGCCTGCAGGGCCAGCAACTGGTTCATGGCCTGCATCGCTTGCAGCGCGCCCACGGCCGATTGGCTCTTACCCACGAGGTCAGCCAGCACGGCCTCGTCATCCTTGAGGTTCTGCGAGGCCTGGGCCTGCATCTGCATCGCGGTCTGCAGGCTGGTGAGCGTGTTCTTCCAGCGTTCCTGCGTGTCCCGGTACATCTGGTCGCCGCTCACGGTGGCAGCGTACTGCTCGGGATACAGGCGCTTGAACTCCTTGTCCATGTTCGTCACGTCGTAGGCCAGGCCCTTGGCCTGGTCGATCAGCCGCTGGGTCAACGCCAGGTTGGCGCGCAACTGACCGACCACGCTGGATGGCAAGCTCGCCAGGTTGCGCGCCTGGTTCTCCAACATCTTGGCCTCGTTCTGCAACTGCTTGATCTGGTTGTAGAGCTGCTGCAGCGTCTGGATGGCCGTCAGCATGTTCTGCACGAAGTTGGACGGATCGAACACGATGAGGGCCGCCGCGGGCTGGGCGAACATCAGGGAGCCGGTCAGGACGGCGGCGATTGCGGCGGGAAGGATGCGGGTTTTCATGGTGAGTTCTCCTGCGGGTGGGAAGGAAACGAGGACAGCAGTTCGGCGGCCCAATGCAGGCCGCGATGGCGCAGCCAGGTGGCCGCGAACGGGGTGGAAGCGGAAGATGTGGAGGTGGTGGCGGCAGCGAGCACCGCGTCGATGTCGCGCTGGTCTTGCGGCGTGGACGCACCCGCGAAGGCCAAGGTCGCGGCGCCCAGGTCGAGGTCGAACAGGCGATTGCCGAGACGCGACTGGTAGTAGTAGTCCCGCTTGGGCTGTGCAGTCGCCACGATCTCGATCTGGCGGCTGTTGAGCCCGAAGCCTTCGTAGATCGTGCGAATCTGCGGCTCGGTCGCCTGCGGGTTGGGCAGGAAGATGCGGCTCGCGCAGCTCTCGATGATGGCCGGCGCGATGCTCGAATCCTTGATGTCCGCCAGGCTCTGCGTGGCAAAGATGACGCTGACGTTCTTCTTCCTGAGCGTCTTGAGCCACTGGCGGATGTGCGCCGCAAACACCGGGTCATCGAGAAACAGCCACGCTTCGTCGAGGATCAGCAGCGTCGGCGCACCGTCAAAGCGTTCATCGAAGCGCGCAAAGAGGTAATGCAGCACGGCCATGACAGCGGCCTTGCTGTGCATCAGTTCCTCCATCTCGAAGCACTGCACGGAACCAGCGCCCAGGCGATCCGAATCCGCATCCAGCAACTTGCCGTGTGCGCCACCTAGCACATAGGGCGCCAGCGCTTGCCGCAGTGCGTTCGATTGCAGCAAGACGGAAAGCCCGGTCATCGTGCGCTGCTCCAGCGGAGCACCGGCGAGACTGCCGAGTGCCGACCAGATGGCCACCTTCTCGTCGGGGCCGACCGCGACACCCTCATGCCGCAAGCGGCCTTCGAGCCATTCGGCCGCCCAGGTGCGATAGCCCTCGCGGTCGATGCGGGCGAGCGGCTGGAAGGCAATTTCTCCATCCGTGCCCAGGTCGTAGTGCTCGCCGCCCAAGCCCAGGATGGTGGCGCGCATCGAGCGCCCCATGTCGAAGGCGAAGATGCGCGAGCCGCGATAACGACGGAACTGCATCGCCAAGGTGGCGAGCAAGACCGACTTGCCCATGCCCGTGGGGCCGGCCACCAAGGTATGGCCCACGTCGCCAATGTGCGTCACCAGCCGGAACGGCGTTGCCCCCTCGGTGCGCGTGACGATCAGCGGCGGGCCGTCGAGGTGGTCGTTCTTCTCCGGCCCGGCCCATACGGCGGACACCGGCATCAGATGTGCCAGATTCAGCGTCGAGATGATGGGCTGGCGCACGTTCGCGTAGGCGTGCCCCGGAATCGACGATAGCCAGGCATCCACGGCATTGAGCGTTTCGGGGATCGTCACAAAGCCGCGCCCCTGGATGACGCGTTCCACCATGCGCAGCTTCTCATCGGCCTTCGCCGGGTCGGCATCGAGCACCGTCACCGTGGTGGTGACATAGCCGAAGGCCACTTGGTCGCTGCCCAGCTCCTGCAACGCCGCATCGGCATCCGCCGATTTTTTGCTCGCGTCGGTATCGACCAGCGGGGTTTCCTGCTGGAAGATGGTTTCGCGCAGCAATGCGATGACGTTCTTGCGCTTGGCGAACCATTGGCGGCGCAGGCGGGAAAGCTCCTTTTCCGCATCGGCTTTGTCGAGGCACAGGAACCGGGTTGACCAGCGATACGCAAAGCCGAGGCGGTTGAGGTCATCCAGAATCCCCGGCCAGGTCGAGGTCGGGAAGCCGCGCACCGTCGCCACGCGCAGGTGCTGATCGCCCAGCATGGGCGCCAGCCCGCCAATGAGCGCGGAATCGGCCAGCAGCGCATCGAGATGGAATGGCACTTCCGGCACACCGACGCGATAGCACCGCGTGGAGATGGTCGAGTGCAGGTAGGTCAGCGTCTGGCTGTCATCGAGCCACGCGATCTCCGGCATCACGCCATCGAGCAGGTCAAAGATGCGATCCGTTTCCGCGACGAAGGCCGTCAGGCGCTCGCGCCAGTCCACGCCTTCGGTCGGACGGTTCTCGTAGAGCAGGCCCGCCGCGCGGGCGCGTGCCTCCTCGGGCGGCAGATACATCAGCGTCAGGTGGTAGCCGCTCTCGAAGTGGTTGCCCGAGTCCTGGAAGGCGGCGCGGCGTTCCTCGTCTACCAGCCACGACAGCGGCTCGGGAAACTCCGAGTGCGGGTAGTTGGCGGCGGGCCGGCGCTCGGCTTCGATGAACAAGGCCCAGCCCGAACCCAGCCTGCGCAACGCGTTGTTCAATCGTGCTGACGTAGAGATCAGCTCGCCCTGCGTGGCACTGTCGAGGTCGGGGCCACGAAAGCGCGCCGTGCGCTGGAACGAGCCATCCTTGTTCAGCACGACGCCCGGCGCAACCAGCCCGGCCCAGGGCAGCCAGTCGGCCAGCAATGCGGGCCGCTGGCGGTATTCGGCAAGGTTCAGCATGGCATTCCCCTCACACGTCCAGCAGCGGCCGGTGCTTGATGTGGCGGGCGAAGACCTGCATGAACTGCGGATCGACGCGCGCGCCCCAAACCGCCAGCGCATGACCGACGATCCAGAGCACCACGCCGGGAATCCACATCTGCAAGCCCAGGCCCACGGCAGCGGCCAAGGTGCCGTTGGTGATGGCCACGGTGCGCGGAGCGCCGCCCATCAAAATCGGCTCGGTCAGCGAGCGATGCAGCGGCACCTCAAAGCCGGGAGCGAAGCCCTGCACGCCATCGTGGGCCGCGTTCATACGACGGCCCCGCCCGAGAAGCTGAAGAACGACAGGAAGAACGAGGACGCGGCAAACGCGATCGACAGACCGAAGACGATCTGGATCAGCTTGCGGAACCCGCCCGAGGTATCGCCGAAGGCCAGCGCCAGGCCCGTGGCGATGATGATGATGACCGCGATGATCCGGGCCACCGGCCCCTGGATGGATTCGAGGATGGATTGCAGCGGCCCTTCCCAGGGCATCGAGGAACCCGCGGCCTGGGCGGTGCCCGCAAGCAGCAGCATCAGCGCCGCGAGCATCAAGCCTTGCATGGCCGGGCGAGCCAGGTTATCCAGCCGCGCGGGCCGGCGAAGAGGATTTGCGGAAGTACGGAAAGCAGGAACGATCATCTGCGTCATGGCAGTTCTCCAGAGTGGTCAGGGGACGGGGAGGAAAGGTCGGACTGCGGCAGCAGCTCCGGGAATGGAGCCTCCAGTGCATCCGCCAGTTGGTAGCCCACGCCATCGAAGCCGACGACGCGGGCGATGCTCTCGATGCGGCGCTTGCGCCCGCGCCCGGCGATGTGGATGACCACATTGACCGCTTCCGCGATCAGCGCACGGGGCGGGTTCACCGCCACTTCGAGAATCAGTTGCTCCAGGCGCAGCAATGCGCCCAGCGCGGAGCCGGCGTGGATGGTGGCGACGCCGCCTGGATGGCCGGTGCCCCAGACCTTGATGAGATCCAGCGCCTCGGCGCCGCGCACCTCGCCGACGACGACACGATCCGGGCGCAGGCGCATCGAAGACCGCACCAGCTCGGTCATGGACACCACGCCCTGGCGTGTGCGCAGCGGTACGTGGTCGCGGGCTGCGCATTGCAGCTCCACCGTGTCTTCGAGCACCAGCACGCGGTCGCCGGTGGCGGCGATCTCGGCCAGCAACGCATTGGCCAGGGTGGTCTTGCCGGTACTCGTCCCACCGGCGATCAGGATGTTCTGGCGCTCGCGCACAGCGCGCACCAGCAGGCCCGCCTGTGCGGCGGTCATCATCCCGTCCTCGATGTAGCGCGACAACGGGATCACGCCGAAGGCGCGCTTGCGCAGCGCGAAGGCTGGCCCCGGTGCAGCGGGCGGCAGGATGCCCTCGAAGCGTTCGCCGGTTTCCGGCAGCTCGGCTGTCAGCAGTGGCTGACCCCGATGCACTTCGGCGCCGACGTGGGCAGCCACGAGGCGGATGATGCGTTCGCCATCGGCCTCGGACAGCTCCACGCCCATCGGCGCGCGGCCCGTGGACAGGCGATCCACCCAGAGCGTCCGGTCGGGATTGAGCATGATTTCCACCACGTCCGGGTCTTCGAGCGCGGCAGCGATCAGCGGCCCCATTGCCGTGCGCAGCATCTGGATGCGGCGATCCAGCGATGTGGCCGTGAAGGAGGAAGGAACGGCGCTCATGAGGCTCGCTCCTGTGCTTCGGCCGTGTCCGCCATCCGCATCGGATCGGGATTCAGTTCGTCCACCACGTCGCGCACCAGACTGCGCCCACGCAGCAGGTGGCGGCCAAGCTGTTCGACAAACTGCTCGAAGCGGGCCTTGCCCTGGGCGCGGGCGGCGTCCTGATGGGCCTCGGGAACAGGTGTGCTGACGGTCAGGAAGTAGCGGATGAACAGCGCCAGCGTTTCGATGGCAATGTTCTGGTCGCGCTCCAGGCGCTCGGCGTGGCGCGACAGGCGATCCAGTCGCTTGGCGATGGCGGCTTCGCGCTGGTCGCCAGCGTCGGGCGACAGCCACGATGCAAGCGCTGCCGCGACGATGCTGGACTTGGACACGCCCTTGGCGGCGGCCAGTTCGTCGAGCCGCCTGGCGTGCTCGGGCTGGATGAAGAGATTCAAGCGGTGCTGACTCATAGCGCGATTCCGTCGTCAGGGTCGAGGGATGCCAGCCGGGCCGTGCGCTGCAGGGCCGGGTCGAGCTGGCGCGGGAGGGAGACCGAAAGAGGCAAAGGCATGTCGTCGTCATCGAGCAGCCCGAGGTCGGCTGCGGGCGCAACCAGGTCGGGGTCGTAGGCGACGGTCTCGGAGAGTTCGGGCTGACGGCGCGGGCCGCCGTCATCGGTCGAACCCAGGTGCTCCAGGCCATCGGCCGATGCCGCGGCCGGTGCGACGGGCACGGCGGGAATCGCCAGCCCACTCCAGTCATCCGCACGGGCCGGCGGCACGTCGGCATAGCGCCCCGCGGCGAGCACCGGCGGCGGCAGCACCCGTCGCTTGAAGTTGGCGTCCGCGTAGTAGCGCAGCTTCCTGGCCTTGATCGGCGCCACGCTGGAGACCATCACCACCGCCTCGTCGGGCGGTAGCTGCATGACTTCGCCGGCCGTCAGCAGCGGGCGGGCTGTCTCCTGCCGTGACACCATGAGGTGCCCCAGCCAGGGCGCGAGCCGATGGCCGGCATAGTTGCGCTGCGCGCGCAGTTCGGTGGCGGTTCCCAGTGTCTCGGATATCCGCTTGGCGGTGCGCTCATCGTTGGTGGCGAAGGTCACGCGCACATGGCAGTTGTCCAGGATCGAATGGTTCTGGCCGTAGGCCTTATCGATCTGGTTCAGGCTCTGCGCGATCAGGAAGCTGCGGATGCCGTAGCCCGCCATGAAGGCCAGCGCCGTCTCGAAGAAATCCAGCCGCCCGAGCGCGGGGAATTCATCGAGCATCAGCAGCAGCTTGTGGCGGCGCTCGATGCCATCGGAGCCGTCAAGCGATTCGGTGAGGCGTCGCCCGATCTGGTTGAGGATCAGGCGGATCAGCGGCTTCGTCCGCGAAATGTCCGAAGGCGGCACCACCAAGTACAGCGACACCGGATGCTCGGCCGCGATCAGGTCAGCGATGCGCCAGTCGCAGCGCGACGTGACTTCGGCCACCGTAGGGTCGCGGTAGAGGCCCAAGAACGACATGGCCGTGGACAGCACGCCCGAGCGCTCGTTGTCGCTCTTGTTGAGCACTTCGCGCGCCGCTGAAGCCACCACCGGATGCGGGCCACCACCCTCCTCATTCACGAGGTGGGGCGTGGTCATCATGCGGTGCAAGGTCAGATCGAATGGGCAGGCAGGATCGGAAAGGAAGTTCGCCACGCCGCGCAGCGTCTTGTCTTCGCCCGCGTAGAGCACATGCAGGATGGCTCCAACCAGCAGCGCATGCGAAGTCTTCTCCCAGTGGTTGCGCCGCTCCAGTGCGCCTTCTGGATCGACCAGGATGTCCGCGATGTTCTGCACGTCGCGCACCTCATGCCCGCCGCGCCGCACTTCGAGCAGCGGGTTGTAGGCCGCCGACTGGCTATCCGTCGGGTTGAACAGCAGGCAGTGCGAGAAGCGCGAACGCCAACCTGCGGTAATGCTCCAGTTCTCGCCCTTGATGTCGTGGATGACGGCGGATGCGGGCCACGACAGCAGGGTCGGCACCACTAGGCCCACACCCTTGCCCGAGCGGGTGGGCGCGAAGGTCAGGACGTGTTCCGGGCCTTCATGGCGCAGGTACTGCTGGCGATGCAGGCCGAGGAACACGCCCGCGGACTGGTCAAGGCCCGCTTTGTGAATGTCCTCCGCGTTGGCCCAGCGCGCAGAGCCATAGGTCGTGACCAGCTTGGACTGGCGCGAGCGCCAGATCGACATGCCGATGGCGACCAGCACCGCGAACAGGCCACTGCCCGCTGCAATGACCCCGCCCACGTCGAAGACATGCGGCGCGTAGGCATCGAAGAAGAACCACCACTCGAACAGGCGCCACGGGTGATAGACCGGCGTGCCGAGGAAATCGAACCACGGCGATCCCAGGCGTAGCTGGTACCCCAGAGCCGCTGCCGTCCATTGCGTGGCGCTCCACACTCCGGCGATCACGATGCCGAATACGACGGCAATCTGACCGAACAGCACGTTCGTCCCTTGCATGATCCTGCCTCCGAGAACGGCACAACAACGTGCCGCCCCTATCAGGATCAATGCCATAGGGAGTACCGGTCAAAGACTGAAATCGCCGGGATTAAGGCTTAAAAAGCCATAGTTCTTGCTGTGGCGAAGACAATAAAAATGCCGCAGGCACAAAGGCGCTGCGGCGTATCGAGGTAACAGTGCGCAAGCTGTCGCAGAAGCGCGACGCCGGTGCGCCTTGCGTGGGCTACGGGGCTTTCTTCTGCTCCGGCCTGTCGCCGAAGAAGCGCCGTTCGGCGGCTGCGGCTGCGCGCATGCAAAGTTCATCGCCGATCTTCGCGCGATCTTCCTTGCATTGGCGCTGGATTTCCTTGATGCGTGCGGGGTTCGCCACCAGCTCATCCACTGTCTCTGTAGGATTGGCAGGACCACAGGCCGTCATCACAACGGCAATCACGGACATCACGATTTTGTTCATGGCGAGCGTCCTTTGGATTTCGGATTCACGAATCGGTCACGTTATCGGCACCAGCCGAATCCATGGTGACGACACGTTGAATGAACCGGGTCAGCATCGGTGACGGTTCAGTATCTCGACGCAGCAGATAAGTTGTCAGCATGGGTGGCGTTCCCGCCAACTGACGGGCCTTGACTCCAGGCTCTTTACTGGATGCGATATGCGCTGCACCTGCCAGACCAACCGCCAGTCCTGCGGATACCAGGGCCATCATCACGTCGAAGGTGGCAACGCGCTGGAGGATCTGCAACTCCTCGTCCCGCTTCTGCAGGATGCGGTCTATCTGGCGAGTATGCCCCTGGCATGCGGCCGGGTCGCCGAGCACCAACCGTTGCTGCAACACCATCTCCAGCGGAATGCGCCGGTGCTCCAGCAAGGGGTGGCGCAAAGACAGCGCCACCATCAATTCGTCATCCCACGCGGGAGTCGTCACGATGCCGTCGCCTACCTCGTCCGCCATAGACAAGCCCGCGTCGTACAGGTCTTCTTGCAAGCCTCTGATCTGCTGATCCAGTGGTACCTCGAACAGGCGGATTTCTACTTCGGGCTCTTCCTCGCGGCTACGGGCCAGCAAGGCAGGCAGCCGCGATGGCGTGATACCGTCGGACAGGGCAATGCGCAACTGGCCATGAAACCCACTGGCGGCCGATTTCGCACCATCGCGCGCTTGTTCCAGTGCCTCAAAGATACGTGGAACCCGCTCCAGAAATACTTTGCCGGCATGAGTCAGTCGAATGTTGCGTGTGGTACGGGTGAATAGCTTTGCTCCTAGTTCGTCTTCCAGATCTTTGATGGCACGGGATAGAGGTGACTGATCCATATGCAGTTTTTCTGCAGCCCGAGCAAAGTGAAGCTCCTCGGCGACCGTGAGAAAGTAGCGTAAATGTCTAAGCTCCATTGGAAAATTTTCCATTCCTGCGACACGCAAGCCCCCCCCCCGGATTCTTGGGACTTTGAAGGCGGAGAATACCGGTCGTAATGCCGATGTACCAATATATCGAGCCTGTAAGTCGTTGTCGGCGAGTTAGCGACTGAGTGCGATTACTACAAGACCCGCTTCATTGAACTAGTGGTACCTTGTTGACAATCGAAGATGGTCTGAATAGCACATTTGATTCCGCCATGGTTGATGGATCGATAGCAGCAATTTCGGTAAAACAGGGATTCAATATACTCGGCACTTCTTGGCTATCGCAACTTGCCGCGCCTGCCTCAAGGGCCGCTCGCAGTTCGAACAAATACTGGCGCAGCAAGGCCATAGTCATGCTCCTATTTAGATAATTGCTGTCATCTCCGGCACGGCGGCAAACAGGTCCGCCTCCAGCCCGTAGTCGGCCACCGAGAAGATCGGTGCCTCCGGGTCCTTGTTGATCGCCACGATCACCTTGGAGTCCTTCATGCCCGCCAGGTGCTGGATGGCGCCCGAGATGCCGCAGGCGATGTACAGCTGCGGCGCCACGATCTTGCCGGTCTGGCCGACCTGCAGGTCGTTGGGGGCGTAGCCCGCGTCCACCGCGGCGCGGCTGGCACCGATGGCGGCGCCCAGCTTGTCGGCCAGCGGGGTGATGACTTCCTTGAACTTCTCTTCGCTGCCCAGCGCCCGGCCACCCGAGACGATGATCTTGGCGGCCGTCAGCTCGGGACGGTCGCTCTTGACGATCTCGGAACCCACGAAACTGCTCTTGCCGGAGTCGGCGACGGCGGCGACGGTCTCGACCGCTGCTGCGCCACCGGTGGCGGACGCGGCGTCGAAGCCAGTGCCGCGCACGGTGATGACCTTGGTGGCGTCGCCCGATTGCACGGTGGCGATGGCGTTGCCGGCGTAGATGGGGCGCTCGAAGGTGTCGGGGCCGTCGACCTTGGTGATGTCGCTGATCTGCGCCACGTCGAGCTTGGCGGCCACGCGGGGGGCCACGTTCTTGCCGCCGGCGGTGGCTGGGAACAGGATGTGGCTGTAGTTGCCCGCGATGGCCAGCACCTGGGCGGCGATGTTCTCGGCCAGGCCGTGCTTCAGGCTCGCGCCGTCGGCGTGGATGACCTTGGCGACGCCAGCGATCTGGGCGGCGGCGGCAGCAGCGGCGGCGGCGTTCTCGCCGGCGACGAGCACGTGCACGTCACCGACGCAGGCCTTGGCGGCCGTGACGGTGTTGAGGGTGGCGCTCTTGATGCTTGCGTTGTCGTGATCTGCAATAACGAGTGCGGTCATGGCTGGTGTCCTTTCGATGTTGTTGTGATGAGCCTTAGATGACCTTGGCTTCGTTCTTGAGCTTGTCAATGAGGGTGGCCGCGTCGGGCACCTTGACTCCGGCGCCGCGCTTGGGCGGCTCGCTGACCTTCAGCGTCTTGATGCGGGGTGCCACGTCCACGCCCAGTTCCTCGGGCTTGAAGGTGTCCAGCTGTTTCTTCTTGGCCTTCATGATGTTGGGCAGCGTGACGTAGCGCGGCTCGTTCAGGCGCAGGTCGGTGGTGATGACCGCAGGTATGTTCAGCGCCAGGGTTTCGAGGCCGCCGTCCACTTCGCGGGTCACGTTCACCTTGTCGCCAGCGATCTCGACCTTGGAGGCGAAGGTGGCTTGCGGCAGGTCGGCCAGCGCCGCCAGCATCTGACCCGTCTGGTTGCAGTCGTCGTCGATGGCCTGCTTGCCCAGGATCACGAGGCCGGGCTGTTCCTTTTCGATCAGAGCCTTGAGCAGCTTGGCCACGGCCAGCGGCTGCAGTTCTTCATTGGTCTCGACCAGGATGCCGCGGTCGGCGCCGATGGCCATGGCAGTGCGCAGCGTTTCCTGGCACTGGGCCACGCCGCAGGAGACGGCGATCACTTCGGTGACCACGCCTTTTTCTTTCAGGCGCACGGCTTCCTCAACAGCAATCTCGTCGAAGGGGTTCATGCTCATCTTGACGTTGGCGATGTCCACGCCGCTGCCGTCGGACTTCACACGCACCTTGACGTTGTAGTCCACCACGCGTTTTACGGATACGAGAATTTTCATGAGAGGATTTCCTATTGAGGTTCAGGCCACCGAGGGCATGGCCTGGAGCTCGCTTGCTGCGCGCTGCGCACGCGAAGTGATCATCACCGTTGCCTCGCCCTCGATGACTACGGTGTCCTTGACTCGGCAGACCGTGGACAGCACTGCCCGTGCCTTGGCCACCTCCACCGACAGTACGGTGACCGCGGCATGAACGGTGTCGCCCGGTTTGACAGGCACCTTGAAGCGCAATTGCTGCCCCAGATAGACCGTACCTGGCCCCGGCAGCCGGTTTGCGACCGCTGCAGAAATCACGCTGGCCGTCAGAAAGCCGTGCGCGATGCGTGCGCCAAATCGCGTCGTGGCCGCGAACTCTTCGTTGAGATGTACCGCATTGGTATCGCCGGAGACGCCAGCAAACATCACGATGTCCGCTTCGGTAATGGTCTTCGAGAAGCAGGCGTTCATGCCCGGCTGCAGATCCTCGACGTCGTAGCCATTCAGGTCGTTCATCGTCTATATCTCTCAGAGCTGGTCGTCCGACAATGCCAACGTGCTGGCCGCGCCATGGACCACGATGTCGCGCAGCGCGGAGGCCTCCACCAGGATGTGCGTCGCATAGTGGCTGGCCGTGATGCGCTTGGCCCGCAGAAAGCCCGCATCGCTGGAATCCGCCGCCAACTGCGCCGTGGCGGCTTCGGCCATGCGCGCCGACAGCCAGCCACCGATCACGGTGCCCGCCAATCGCAGGAAAGGCACCGCCCCCGCGGCGCAGTCCTGCGGCTGCGCGTCACTGTGGGCCAGCTGCCAGTCAGCCCCGTCCTCCAGAGCCCGAACTGCTCTCATCAACGCGTCGCCGATGGACGAGAGCTCCGGGTCGCGCGCATCCATCAACCGGCGCGCATCGCTGTCGATACGTGTCAACAAGCCCTTCAGCGTGCGTCCCCCCTCGCGTGCCAGCTTGCGGCCGATCAGGTCGTTGGCCTGGATGCCGGTGGTACCTTCATAGATCGTCGTGATGCGGGCATCGCGGAAGTACTGCGCGGCCCCGGTTTCCTCGATATAGCCCATGCCGCCATGAATCTGCAGGCCATCGGAGGTGATGCCCTGTGCGCTGTCGGTGCACCAGCCTTTGACCACAGGCGTCAGCAGGCCAACCAGGGCCTGTGCCTGCGCGCGCTCCTGCGCATCGGGGTGTCCGGCGGCGCGGTCCATCTGGCCGGCACAGAAATAGGCCAGCGCGCGCATGGCCTCGGTGCGCGCCTTCATGTCCATCAGCATGCGCCGCACGTCGGGGTGGCCAGCGATGGTGCTGCTGCCGGCCAGCGCCGGCTTGCCCTGCACGCGCTCGAGCGCATAGGCCCGGGCATGCTGGTAGGCACGCTCGGAAACGCCCACGCCCTCCAGCCCGACGTTCAGCCGTGCGTGGTTCATCATGGTGAACATGCACGCCAGCCCCTGGTGCGGCTCGCCGACGAGATAACCGATCGCGCCCCCGTTGTCGCCGAAAGTCATAGAGGCCGTGGGGCTGCCGTGGATGCCCAGCTTGTGCTCGATCGAGGTGCAGGCCAGGTCGTTGCGTTCGCCCAGGGAGCCGTCGTCATTGACCAGGAACTTCGGGCACAGAAACAGCGAGATGCCTTTCACGCCCGGCGGCGCATCGGGCAGCCGGGCAAGCACCAAGTGCACGATGTTCTCGGTCATGTCGTGCTCGCCCCAGGTGATGAAGATCTTGTTGCCGCTGATGCGGTAGTGATCCCCCTCGGGCACGGCGCGGCTGCGCAGCGCGGCCAGATCGGATCCGGCCTGCGGCTCGGTGAGATTCATGGTGCCGGTCCAGCGGCCGGCGACCATGGGCTCCAGAAAGCGCTGCTTGAGCGCCTCGCTGCCGTGGTGGGCAATCGCCTCCACGGCACCGAGCGTGAGCATCTGGCACAGGCTGAAGGCCAGGTTGGACGATTTCCACATCTCCAGCACGGCGGTGGACACCAGCGTGGGCAGTCCTTGACCGCCCCACTCTGTGGAGGCCGGCATTCCAATCCAGCCGTTCTCGCAGAAGCTGGACCAGGCCTCGCGAAAGCCATCGGCGGGCGTGACCTCGCCATCGTGCCAGCGCGCGCCCTGCACATCGCCCGTACGGTTGAGTGAATCCAGCACGCCGGCGGCATAGTGGGCTGCCTCCTGCAGGATGGCCTCGACCAGGTCGGGTGTGGTCTCTTCATGGCCGGGCTGGGCGCAGATCGCTTCCAGGCCTCCGACTTCCTTCATCGTGAACAGCATGTCGCGCAAGGGCGCGGTATAGACAGACATGGCGGACTCCTTTGATGGTAGCGATCAAGCGTTTTGCGGTGTCGGCTGCAACGGGCGCAGTTCTGGCACGGCCTCTTGCGGAGTCGCCGACGTCGGGCCGCCGTACTTGATAAACGCCAGGGCGATTGCGCCGAGGACTCCGAAACCGCCGATCACCAGGAAGTTCTGTTCCAGCGGTAGTTCCAGTGCGACGATCTGGCCGATCAGCAGAGGCGCCGCAATAGCACCCAGGCGCCCTACGCCGGAGGCCATGCCGATACCGGTCGAGCGGATGGACATCGGGTAGAACTGCCCGCAGAAGGCATAGGCCACCAGTTGCGCACCAGTGGTGCAGGCGCCGACCGCGCCAATGATCAGATAGCGCACCTCGGTCAAGGTCTGGAACGTCATCAGGTACAGCAGCACGCCGCCCAGCGCATACATCGCCACCAGCACCCACTTGATGTTGAACTTGTCGGCGAGCCACCCGCCGCACACGGCACCGATGATCGCGCCAACATTCAGCGCGATCACGAAGCTGAGGGCAGACCCCAGGCTGTAGCCAGCCATCGCCATCAGCTTGGTCAGCCAGCTACTGAGCGCATAGACCATGAACAGACCCGAGAAGAAGGCGACCCAGAACAGCGCCGTGCTCAGGCCCCGCCCGTCCTGGAAAAGGCGGGTAACCGGTGCACCTGCCATGCGGTCAGCTGCCGGCACGAAGAACTGGGCGTCCGCCGGGTGCTTGCCGCCCGGCTGGAGATGGCGTGCCACTTCGGCTAGCTCACCATTGCGACGCTGAGCGATCAGGTAGGTCATGGACTCCGGCACCAACTTCAGGATGAACGGAACTAGCAGCACGGGCACCCCCGCCGCGATGAACACGGCCTGCCAGCCATACTCGCCGATCAGTTGCTTGCCCAGCACCGCAGCCAGGATGCCGCCCAGTGCGTAGCCCGAAGTCATCAGTGCCGTCATCAGGCTGCGGATCTTCTTGGGCGAATACTCGACCATCTGTGCCACGATGACCGGGAGCACGCCACCAATCCCCAAGCCAGCAATGAAGCGCACCACGCTGAAGCTGATGGGGTCCTTGGTGAATCCGGCGGCCGCAGTGAACACACTGAACAGCATGACACCAATGGAGAGGGCCCAGCGACGACCAATCCGGTCGGACAGCGTGCCCAGAACCATAGCACCGAACATCATGCCAAACAGCGCCGAACTGGCCATGAAACCGGCAGTCGATGCGTTCACGCCCATCTGCTGCATGATGGACGGCAGGGCGATGCCCACCACGGCGATGTCATAGCCGTCAATGATGAGAATCAACAGGCACCATAGAAGCACCTTGGCATGAAAGCGGTTGAAGCGAGCGTCGTCGGCGAGCTTCTGCATGTCGATTTGGCACACGTGTTTGTCTCCTTTGAACTTGGCTCCGGATCGTGGGGACGGCGGTCATCGCCGCACCGCTACATATCGTCCAGCGCACGCAAGGAATCGTAGGTGCCGGTGCAGCAATCCGCGATGACGAAGCGCCCCGATCGAATGACAAACGGCCCCTTTCTGAGGGCCCCGTCAAGTGCGCCAAGAGGTCAAGCGTCAAGCAAAATTGAGATGAACCCTGTCGAGCATCTGTGAAAGGTGCCACTTCAAGACCAGTTCGCAAACAAGGTGTTCAAAGGACCGAAGGCCATACACGGCGCGCTGGTGCAAATACCCATTGCTCTCGAAACACCCCCCCACAAAGAACCCAGTCAATGACTGGGCTTGATTGGGTTGCTTCTACATCCTTGAGGGCAAATTAGCGCATCAGGCGAGCCGATAGCGCATGGCGCCGTCTTCATCCTCTGCAGACACGATTTCCCCACGCTGGTCGAGATAGTTCAGGTGGGCGAGTGTCTCTCCGGTCGCGAGGTTGAGGTGCATTTGCTCCGCAACAGTGGACGAACGGTACAAGACGCGAACTAGGTCGATGACCCTTAAAGGCTGCGCAAGTTGTTGCCTGACACGGTCTGTGCCTTTCACGGCGCTCGCACGTAGTTGCTCCAACCGTAGGTGCAGGCCATAGAAAGGTTCGTTGTGGGCAGGCAGAACCAAGACGCTCCCAGGTACGCGTTGCAGCAATCGGTCGATGGAGTCGAGCCAGCCCTGCAAAGGATTAGCATGCGGCTCGGTGGCGTACACGGAGGTATTGGAACTGATCCTGGGAAGAACCTGATCTCCCGATATCAGCAAATCCAGTTCGCGCGAGTAAAAGCACGCGTGCTCGGGAGAATGTCCTGTGCCAACAATGACCTCCCATTCCTGATTCCCGATCCGCAACATCTGACCATCCGTGAGCCGTACAAAGCTGTCAGGCAAAGGATGAATCATTTTGCCGAAGTCACCAAACCGAGTGCGATACTCATCGACCTCGGTGTCGCTCCATCCGGCTCTCCGGTAGAAGCGAACACCATCGACTGGCGCTTCCCGCCCTGAATCGGCAAGCATCACCCGACAGCTTAAATACTCGTCTCGTGTCATCCACAGCGCGCATTCGAAGCGACGTGTCAACCATCCCGCCATGCCCACGTGATCCGGGTGCATGTGCGTCGCCATTACACGGGAGACAGGACGGCCTGCTAGCGGCCCCTGAGGAGCGAACAAGGCGAACCATGCGTTCATTACGTCCACGCTACGAATTCCGGTGTCCACGACCGCCCAACCAGAACCATCGCTCAATACCCAGAGGTTGATGTGATCCAGGGAAAACGGCAGCGGCATGCGTAGCCACAGCACACCTGGCTTGATTTCAATGGCTTGACCAGGCAGCGGGAGATGAGAGAACGGATACGAGAGTGCCGGGGCTGCGTCGGTCATGATGCTTGGTTTACATTCTGGCAATGCCGCTTCAATGGTGCACAGCCATCACTCTTATGCTGTGCGAGTTCATTTTTAGCTTAAGGTCAGCACTGACAAGTGACAATGACGAATGACCTCGATAGGCTGACGGAAAACGTCTGCGTCCTGGCGCAGCCAGTCACTGCGCTGCCGTCGGTGCAACCCCCAACGGCGGTCAACAGTCTCTTGAGCGCACAAGAGCCTCGCCCGAAGCAGGCCACGGCCCCGGTAGCCATGAAGGCGCCGATCTCCTCGGCGGCCAAGCTGAAATTGGTCGGATACCTCTATGTAAGGTACTGCTTGGTGCGCGAGCGGGCACGGTAGGCTCCCGGCGCGCTGCCGGTCCAGACCTTGAAGGCGCGTTGGAAGGCGGTGCTGTCGGTGAAGCCCAGGTCAGCGGCGATGGCGGCGAGCGAGGCTTCGCTGCTGGTCAGGCGTACGATCGCCATGTCGCGCCGCAGTTGGTCCTTTAGCGCCTGGAAAGAAGTGCCCTCGGAGGCCAAGTGCCTCTGCAACGCACTCACCGACATGTGCAGGCGCTGCGCAGTGACGGCCAGATCAGGCCATTCGGGACTGGCCCGCTGCAGCACCATGCGGACCCGCGCGCTGGCGCTGCGCTCGTTCAGGTACGGCCCCACCACGTTGCCTGGCGTGGCGCGCAGGAAGGACTGCAGCGCGTCCCGATCGCGCCGCACCGGCTGTTTGAAGGCATCGGCGTCGAACCAGGCGGCCGTGCGCGGCTGCCCAAAGCACAACGTGCCGGAAAAGATGCGTTGGTAGTTCTGCGCGTGAGGTGGCGGCGCAAAGTTGAAGTCGAAGCGCTGCGGCACCAGTCGGCCGCCGTGCAGCCATACCAGCAGTCGCCAGAACACGCGCAGCAGATGTGCGTGCAGGAAGTCGGCATGCGCGCCCGGGCCGCCACGCATATCGAGCGCGACACCCGTCAGCCTGCCCTCAGTCACGGGGACTAGCGCCACATCGTCCTGCAGCAAAGCAAAGGATTCACCCAGGCGGCGCAGGGCGAACGACAATGAGTGGGCAGTGAACGCACTGCGCACCATCAGTGCGAAGCTGCCCGGGCGCATCGGCCGCCCATGCAGGTAGCCCAGGCACTCGTCGTTCAGGCTGTCCTTGACGGCGATGAACAGCGCGTTGAACTGCTCCACGGTCACGCGCGACTCCTCCAACTCCAGCAGCGATTCACTGATGCCCGCGCGCCCCAGCACACCTACCAGCCATTCTGGCGTGGCCAGCCCCTTGCCGCGCGCACCGTCCAGCAGGCCATGCACGGCAAAGATGGGAGCGGTTAAGACGGGTTCCAGCATGGCGTGTGATCTAAGGGGCCAACGCCGGTCGCATAGGCCGAAAGAAGTTAATTGTCAGTTGATTGAGGTAATCCGCCATCGCCCTTGCAAGGGCCAATTACTACGATTGTGTCATCCCCAAAACATTTCGGCAGTGGCACTGCGCGGAACGTCCGATGCGGGGACAGAAGCCAACATATAAGGAGACGCTCTCATGTTGCCACAGCTTTATCGCCACGCCTGGATGGACGGCGAGATCGACGCATTTCGCGAGCAGGTGCGCCGCTACGTTGCCGCCGAATTCACGCCCCGGCTCGATGAATGGCGCCGTCAGGGCTACATCCCGCGCGAGGTCTGGCGTCCATTCGGCGAGATGAGCTTTCTGCTGCCCGAGATGCCCGAGACCTATGGAGGCGCCGGCGCCAGCCTTGCCTACCAGTTGGTGGTGCAGGACGAGCTAGCCAAGGCCGAGATGCCAGTCAATATCGCGGTGCACACCATCGCTTCGCACTACATCCTGGACTTCGGCACGGAAGCGCAAAAGCAGCGCTGGCTGCCCAAGGTGACGAACGGCGAGATGCTGGCCGCCATCGCGATGACCGAGCCGGGTTGCGGCTCGGATCTAAAGGCCATTTCCACCCGGGCCCGCCGTGACGGAGACCACTACGTGATCGACGGCGCCAAAACCTTCATCACCAACGGCTTCACTGGCAACCTGCTGATCGTCGCGGCGCGCACCAGCGGCGCGGGCAGCAAGGGGGTGTCGCTGTTTGTGCTGGAAACCGAGAATCTGCCCGGCTTTCGCGTTGGCCGACTACTGGAGAAGATCGGCATGCAGGCATCGGACACGGCGGAGTTGTTCTTCGACGGCGTGCGCGTGCCAGCCGACCAACTGCTGGGCGAGGTCGAAGGCAAGGGCTTCGGGCAGTTGATGGGCGCGTTGCCCTACGAGCGCATGCTCATTGCCGTGCCGGCGGCCGCCACTATCGAGCAGGCACTGGCCGTCACGGTGGAGTACACGAAGCAGCGCAAGGCCTTCGGTGCGCCCCTCTTCGATATGCAGCTCACGCGCCAGAAACTGGCTGAGGTGGCCACTACCGCGCATGTGGTGCGCAGCTTCGTCAACGACTGCACCCAGCGCCTGTTGGACGGCACGCTGGATAACGAGGCCGCCTATATGGCCAAGTGGTGGTGCACCGAGCAGCAGTGCCGCGTGGTGGACGAATGCCTCCAATTGTTCGGCGGCTACGGCTACATGGCCGAGTACCCGATCGCGCGGATGTATGCCGCTTCGCGAGTGCAGAAGATCTATGGCGGCGCCAACGAGGTCCTGAAAGACCTGGTTTCGAGGAAGCTGTGAACATGTCGCACACGTTGCATACGCTGCAGATGCCGCTGCACGGCGTCCGCGTGGTGGAGTTCGAGGGCATAGGGCCAGGCCCGCTGGCCGCCAGGATGCTAGCTGACATGGGCGCCGAGGTGATTACGCTGACACGCGCCGAGCAGGCCGCTGCGGCGCGGCGGCTGGGCGGGGCGGTGGAGAACCCGCTGCGCCGCGGCAAGACGGTCGAGGTCATCGACCTGAAGTCGCCCGAAGGCAAGGCGCGTGCCCTGGACCTGATCGCTCAGGCAGACGCCTTGATCGAAGGCTTTCGCCCCGGTGTGATGGAACGGTTGGGCTTCGGCCCCGCCGAGTGTGCGGCGCGCAACCCCAGGCTGGTCTACGGCCGCATGACGGGCTGGGGCCAGGACGGCCCGCTCGCCCAGGCCGCCGGACACGACATGAACTACGTCGCGCTGACCGGCCTGCTGTCGCTGTCGGCACACAAAGGGCAAGCGCCCATCGTTCCGCCCACGGTACTCGGGGACGCGGCCGGGGCGCTGGGCATGGCTTTCGGCGTCGCCTGCGCGCTGGTCGATGCGCGCGCCACCGGCCGCGGCCGGGTCGTGGACGCCGCCATCGTTGACATCGTGGCAATGCTGGGCACCCTGGTGCACTGGATTCGCGCCAATGGGCAGATCGATGGCGCGCAGCCGAGTCCGTTTCACGATTCGCCGTTTTATGACGTGTACGCCTGCGCCGACGGCGGCTTCATCAGCCTCGGCGCGATCGAGCCGCCTTTCTACGCCTTGCTGCTGTCGAAGCTGGGCCTGGCGGACGTGGAGCCTGCCGACCAGTACGACACGGCAACGTGGCCGGCGCTGAAAGAGCGCATCGCAGCCCTCATCCGCAGCCAGCCCCGAGCGCACTGGTGCGCGCTGCTCGAAGGCAGCGACGCTTGCTTTGCACCCGTGCTCAGCCTCGCCGAGTCGGTGCAGCATCCGCATAACGCGGCACGGGGCATCTACCAGATCACCCCCTCCGGCGCCATCGAAGCGGCCCCGGCCCCACGGTTCCAGGCACTCGACACAACTACCTAGGAGACAAGCACATGACCGAAACCGTCCAGCCCACCAAGCCTGTCCGCGGCTGCCCGTCCACCACGGGCAACGAGCGCCAACTGAACACCACGACGCTGATCCGCCACGCTGCACGCACCCATGGGGATCAGGAGATCGTGTATCGCACACCCGGCGGCGGCTGGGACCGCTACACCTATGCCGACTGCTACGCACGCGTCTGCCGCAGCGCCAATGCGCTGCGCGCGCTCGGCGTCGAGCCGGGCGACCGGGTCGGCGTCCTGGACTGGAACAGCCGGCGCCACTTCGAGCTGTACTGGTCCATCCCCGGCCTGGGCGCGGTCATGCTGCAGATGAACCTGCGCCTGGGCCCCGAGGACCTGGGCTACGTTGTCGGCCATAGCGACGTGTCCTACGTTTGCGTGGACGAATCATTGCTGCCTATTGCCGAATCCGTCGCAGCGAACTCGCCCCAGATCAAGGGCTGGATCGTTATGACCGAAAAGCCGCTGGACCAGGTCAAGACCACGCTGGCGCCGCTGCTGCACTACGAAGACCTGCTGGCCGCCGCCGACGCCAAGATCGACTGGCCCGAGATCGACGAAACCTCGGCTTACAGCGCCTGCTACACCACCGGCACCACGGGCAAGCCCAAGGGCGTGTACTACTCGCACCGCGGCATCTACCTGCATTCCACGGGCATGGCCACCAACATGGGCATGACGCTGGACGACTGCGTCATGCTCATCACGCCCATGTTCCACGGGCAGTGCTGGGGCCTGCCGCAGGCGGCCACGCTGCTGGGCGACAAGATCGTGCTGCCGGGCCGCTACGCCGCCGAGGACACCAAGCCATTGGTCGACACCATGATCGCCGAGGGCGTGACCATCACCAACGGCGCACCGGCCATCTTCCAGCCTATGCTGCAGTACATCGAGACGTTGCCGGTCAAGCCGGACTTCAGCCGCATGCGCATGCTGTCCGGCGCCACCGAGCCACCTCTGTCGATGATGATCGGCTTTTACGAACTGACGGGTGCCGAGGTGGTGCACGGCTACGGCGCCACCGAAGCCACGACGCTGGTGGCGGTCAACCGCCTCAAGTCCACGCTCAAGAAGCGCCTGACCCAGGACGAGCAGTGGAACCTCAAGCGCAAGCAGGGCCTGATCCTTACCGGGGTGGACATCCGCATTCTCGATGCAGACGACCAGGACCTCCCGCACGACGGACAGTCGGCTGGCGAGATCTGCCTGCGCGGCCCCTGGATCACGACCAGCTATCACGACATGCCGGATTCAGGCGACCGCTTCCTGGAGGGCGGCTGGTGGCGCTCGGGCGATGTCGGCACGGTGGACGAGAACGGCTACCTCAAGGTTACCGACCGCATCAAGGACGTGATCAAGAGCGGCGGTGAATGGATCTCATCCATTGACATGGAGAACCTGCTCATGGGCCATCCGGCTGTGCGTGACGCCGCAGTGGTCGGCATTCCGCATGCTAAGTGGCAGGAACGGCCGCTGGCCCTGGTGGTGCTGAAGCCCGGTCAGCAGGCGACCCAGGAACAACTGCAGGAACACCTGAGCAGCGCGTTCGCCAAGTGGCAGTTGCCGGACCAGGTTCTGTTCGTCGAAGCCATCCCCAAGACCAGCGTCGGCAAGCTCGACAAGAAGCGCATACGCGTTGAGCATGCGGACCGCTACGCCGAGTGAGCCAACCTTTTGCTACAGGAAAACAACATGAATGACCATGAACCCGTCATCGTCGGTGCGCTGCGCACCCCCGTGGGCAAGCGCGGCGGGCGCTTGCAGAAATGGCACCCCGTTGATCTGCTGGGTGAGACGCTGCGTCAGCTGGTCGAGCGCTCCGGCATCAACCCCGCCGATCTGGACGATGTGATCGTCGGTTGCGTGCTGCAGTGGGACCAGCAGCACGGCAATCTGGGCCGGCATGCCGTGCTGGCGGCGGGGCTGCCAGAATCCGTCCCGGCGGTGACGGTCGACCGGCAATGCGGCTCCGGCCAGCAGGCGGTGAGCTTTGTCGTGCACGGTATTCAAGCGGGCGCCTACCAACTGGCCATCGGCGCCGGGGTAGAGTCGATGTCGCAGGCGCCCATGCCGCCGTCATTCAAGCCCGGCGCGCCGCTCGGCGCGCAATACAGCCCGCGTGAGCTGGCGCGCTACCAGGGCAACCCGCTGATACCGCAAGGCGCTTCGTCGGAGTTGATGAACAAGCGCTTCGGCCTCACGCGCGAGGCGCTGGACGCCTTCGCCGTGCGCAGCCATCGGCGCGCCATTGAGGCTTCGCGGGCTGGTCGTGTCCAAGACCAACTCGTGCGGCTGCATGAGGATCCGACCGACCCAGACAGCCCGCTCGTCACCGCCGACGAGGGCATGCGCGCCGACCCCAACCCCGAGAAGATGGCTACGCTTAAGCCCGTGTTTGCCGCAGACGGCGCTACAACGGCTGCTAACTCCTCGCAGATCAGCGACGGCGCCGCCGCGCTGCTGATCGCCAGCCGCGCCTACGCCCAGCAGCACGGCCTGAAGCCGCGTGCGCGCTTCGTCAGCACCGCAGTGGCGGCAGCCGACCCTGTCATCCAGTTCACTGCTGTGCTCGATGCCACCCGCAAGGCGTTGAAGGAATCGGGGCTGACCCCGGCCGACATCGACCTGTTTGAAGTCAATGAGGCATTCGGCGGCGTGCCGCTGATGTTCCAGCAGGAATTCGGCATTCCGGACGACCGCCTCAACGTCAATGGCGGCTCGGTGGCCATCGGCCATCCGCTGGGCTCCACTGGCGCGCGCATGCTCACCGACCTGCTGTGCGAGCTGGAGCGCCGAGGCGGCCGCTATGGCTTGCAGACCATCTGCGAGGCTTCGGGCACGGCCAACACCACCATCATCGAGCGCCTGGCATGAACGAGGCCACCATGAGCGAAGCCAGCGAAGTGCTCGTCAGCCGCGAAGGCGCCATCGTCACCTTGATCATCAACCGCCCGCGCGCGAAGAACAGCTTGAACCGCGCAGTATTCGATGGCCTGCGTGCACAGCTCGTGCAACTGCGCGACGACGATGCCGTACGCGCGGTCATCATCACCGGCGCCGAGGGCGTGTTTTGTGCAGGGGCCGACATCACGGCCTTCGACTCTCTGCGCGCCGAACCGCTGCTGGGCGACCGTGCGGCGGCAGGTGGCCACTTCTGGGCGGAACTGGAGCGCTTCCCTAAGCCCGTCATCGCAGCCGTGGAAAAGCTCGCGCTGGGCGGCGGCACGGAACTGGCGTTGGCCTGTGACATTGCTATCGCTGGCGAGTCCACCAAGTTCGGCGTGCCTGAAGTCAAGCTGGGCGCCATTCCCGGGGCCGGGGGCACCCAGCGTCTGATCCATGCCATCGGCAAGTCCAAGGCTATGGCCCTGCTGCTGACCGGCGATTTCATCGACGCCCGCAAAGCCTGCGATGCGGGCATGGTCGCCGAGGTGACGGCTGACGGCCAGGCCCTGCCGACGGCGTTGGCGATGGCCAACCGGATTGCATCCAATTCGCCGCTGGCCGTGGCACTGGCGAAAGATGCGGCACTGGCCAGCTTTGAAACTCCGCTCGCGCAAGGCCTGGAGCATGAGAAGCGTAATTTCCTCGTCGCTTTGCATTCGGCCGACAACCTGGAGGGGCAAGCCGCATTCCTCGGCAAGCGCCTCCCCCACTTCACGGGCCAATAGCGCCTGTCTCTCATCCATCGAGCAAAAATCATGCAACTCAATTCCGACATCTCCGCCGTCATCACCGGGGGCGCTTCCGGCCTAGGAGCTGCCACGGCCAGGCGCTTGGCCAGCCATGGTGTCAAAGTCGCCATCTTTGACATGAACGAAGCCATCGGCCAGGCGTTGGCCAGCGAACTTGACGGTGTTTACTGCAACGTGGACGTGACGTCCGAGGAGCAAGTGGACGCCGCCTTCGCCAAGGCCCGCGCGGCCATTGGACAGGAACGCATTCTGGTCAACTGCGCCGGTACTGCCGATGCCGTCAAGACGGTCAGCCGCGACAAGAAAACCGGCGAAATCCGCCCATGCCCAACAGATCGTTTCAATCGCATCATTCAGATCAACCTAGTGGGCACCTTCCGCTGCATCGCCAAGTCAGCCGCGGGCATGTTGACGCTCGCGCCGCTGGCCGATGGCGACCGCGGCGCCATCGTCAACACTGCGTCGGCCGCCGCACAGGATGGCCAGGTTGGCCAGGCCAGCTATGCTGCCAGTAAGGCTGCCATCGTGGGCATGGCCTTGCCGATTGCGCGCGACATGATGGACGAAGGGATCCGGGTCAACACCATCATGCCGGGGATCTTCGGAACACCATTGCTGCTGGGCCTGCCGGACAACGTCAAGCAGGCGCTGGCGGCCAGCGTGCCCTTTCCCAAGCGTTTGGGCGATCCCGATGAATTCGCGCAGGCCGTCGAGTTTCTCGTCACCTGCGGCTACATGAACGCCGAGTCCATTCGGGTGGATGGCGCTATTCGCATGGCGCCGCGCTGACGCCTGAAATCTTGGCCCATCAGGAAGCGTCATGTCCGAAAATTCTGTCATTCTCGAAAAGCATGGTGCTGTTGCGACCATCACACTCAATGCGCCTCAGAAAAAGAATGCGCTGAGCACGTCTGTCGTCAACGTGCTAGCTGGCGTCATTGCAGACGTCGAACGTGACGGCTCGATTCGCGCTTTGCTGCTGCGCGGCGAGGGCCGGATGTTCAGTTGCGGCGGCGACATCGACGAAATGGCGGCAGCAGGCGAAGCGTTGTCTACCTTGGTCGATGACGAATTGAGGGTGGTCGAACGCATGATTCCTCAATTCGCCAGCCTGCCATTCCCGGTGGTCTGCGCCGTACAAGGCGCGGTCGCTGGAGGCGGCCTCGGACTAGCATTGGCCTCTGACTACCTGATTGCCGCAAGTGGGACGAAATTCGTGGCGGCCCACACCGGCCTTGGATACGCGGGGGATTTCGGCATCAGCTGGCTCCTGCCGCGCGCAGTGGGCGGACGACGCGCACGCGACATGATCCTGACCAACCGCGTGGTCGGTTCGGATGAAGCCTTGGCCTGGGGATTGGTCGAGAAAGTAGTTCCGGGCGAGAGCCTGCTGGACGAAGCGCAGCGCATGACGGTGCAATTCTCGACCGGTCCTACGCATGGTTATGCGGGCGCCAAGCGCCTGCAACTTGCTGCCTTCGAGAGCGGTCTGGTGACCTCATTGAGGTTAGAGGCGGCCGAAATGAATCGGGCCTCGAAAACCACGGATTCGCTGGAAGCGGTCCACGCGTTCGTCGCAAAGCGAGTGCCTCAGTTTACCGGACGCTGAACGGTTGTAGACGCATCCAGTTGGTGGAGTTCAATTGCCGTTGGCGTCAGGTAATGGATAAACCCAACTGGCGTCGGATTTGCCAGGATACAGTGCCACCATGTATCTGTGCAGAAATCAGCATGCCGAGTCGTTGTTCGATGACCGGCTTCCACGGCACCAGGCTGAACCCCATACCGTCATCCAGCATCGCGTAGCGCCCGCTGGCCAGCATGAGGCTGCGGCGGTAGATACCCGCCACGCGCTGCCCCTCAGCTACCGGACGATGCTCCAAGCCCGTATCAGCGGCAATGTCCTTCGCGGCCTGCGCCACTTCCCGATTGCGCAACGCGCCCAGCAGATTGCGCGCCAGGATCACGCGCTGGCCGCGCCGCTCGGCCAGTCCCTGTTCGGCCAGGAAATCGGCGCGCTGCTGTAGCGCCTGCTTGGCCTCGCCGCCAAAGCCCAGGTCACCCAGACCGGAGCCGCCGCCGATCAACTGCTGATCCAGCCAGGTGGCACCGATCACGCGGGCCTGCCGCTCGATGGGCAGGTGCGATTTCAGCTCCACGGCCACGCCGCCCAGGCGCTGCGCGTCGTACTGGCGGCCACGCTCAGGCAAGTCACCGGGCACCTTCCATAGTCCCTCAGCGACGCGCTCCACGATGCCCGCTCGGCGCAGGGCTTCAAGGCGGCGGACATGGGCCGCAACCACTTCATGCGGGTCGCGGCCATCCTTGGCCTGGCCTTGTGCAATGGCCAAGTGATGGTCGGTGCGGTACAGCCCATTGGTCGCCAGCGCGGTGATGGTCTTGTCCGCTGCGCGCACCTCGGCGGAGCCTTTCACCTCGACCACTGCGCTCATGGGGTACTGCTCCAGTTCCGTCCTGGGCGGCAGCGCCACATAGTGGGCCTTGCCGTCGATGCCATCGACCACCAGATAGCCCCGGTCGTACAGTTCGTCGGCCAGTCCTTTGCCCGCCACGCGGCCGATGATGGAGTGTCCATCCTCGCCCGGTTGGAACACGGCCAGGTCACGCTGCTTGCCGCCCATCGCGCGCTGCATGGTGCGGATGATGTCGCCACGTTCTCCCATGGCCCGCAAGGTTTTCTCGGCATCGGCATGCACGGCCCAAGTGCCGGGCTGGGTCTGCGTGGCAAGCCCCATGCGTTGAAGCCGCTGCAAGCGCCCGACCAGCAGCAGACGCTGGCGTTGCAGTTTGGGTTCGTTGAAGCGCTCGACCTTCACCAGGCCGTCCACCGCCTCGCGCTGGAGGGTGCGATCCAGGCTCGTCCACCGCTCCTGTTCCACTTCGCGGGCTAGGGTGCGCTGGATCTCCAGCTCGGTGCGCGGCCCCAGCCATTCGGTGGCCAGTTCCATCGCCCGCTCGCGCATGCCGCGGGTGATGTACTCCTGCGAAATGATGAGATCCTTGCCAGTGTCGTCCTTGCCGCACAGCACGACATGGGTGTGCGGGTTGTCGGTATTCCAGTGATCGACCGCCACCCAATCCAGGCGGGTGCCCAGGTCGGCCTCCATGCGCTGCATCAGGTGCCGGGTGTAGGTGCGCAGGTCTTCGAGCTGCTCCGCATCCTCGGGCGAGACGATGAAGCGGAACTGGTGGCGGTCGCCCTTGCCACGCTCCTCGAAGGCGGCCGTGTCCGCCTCGTCGGTGATGGCGCCATAGGCACGGCCCTGTCCACCCTGGCGGTCCACGCCTTCGCGCTCGATGTAGCGCAGGTGCTGCACGGTGGAGCGGCCGCTGGCCTGCTGCAAATACACCAGCCGCACCTTGACCGTGGCCCGGCGAGAAAGCGCCGTCAACGACTGGCCCGTGAAGCGGGCTGCGACATGACCGCGCCCCAGGCGCGAACCGGGGGGCTTGCCGGTGGTCTTGCGCCCCCGGCCAGAGACGCCAGCGGCCTTGCTCGTCTGGCGCAGCACCTGGGCAATGAAGGTGTCGCCGCGCTGCCTGGGCTTGCTGGGCCGCACGCGAAAACGGTCATCGTCACCGGGATTTCCGCGCTGGCTCATGATGCAGTCCCCACCAAGCCCATCGCGCCCGAGCGCATGCGGCACACGGTATTCCCAATGCCCGCAAGGCCTTGGGGCTGCTGGCGGCACGAAGCCACCTTGTGGCGAGTGCCGCCCCCAACCCACGTGCAGACTGGCTTTGCGCGCGCCGTGGTGCCGCGCCCTTCAATCTTGCCTTCCGCCTTTGCCCCTCGCTGACGCTCCGGGCAGCGGCGGCCCGGCGGCGCTGCTGCACGAGCAGCCAGCGCGCCGGCGAACGCAAACACGGCCACTGGCCGGGCGCGTTCGAGGCAAGACGCCTGCACGTTGGATGGCTGCGCCGAAGGCAGCGCGAAGTGCGGCGCGGATGCGCTCGCACTGCACGCGCAACGACACAGCGACGGCCAGCAGCACGACACGCCCGATGGCACGATGAGATGCACGGCAGCGTGCAGCGAATCGGCGGCCATCATGGGCGCGACTCCAGCCAGACCGGACGCGCAACGCCGATCACGGCAGCTGCGCTGACCGGCCCGAAGTAGCGGCTGTCGAACGACGCCGGATTGGTGACGCTGAGCAGGAACAGCTCGCCGGGCCGAAGGCGGCGGCACTGCTGCCAGGATGGCAGCGGCCGGCCCCAGCGATCCGCAGACAGCACGGCGGCCGAAGGCACGCCGTCGATGCGAACGCTGCCGCCGACGATGCACACCTCTTGCGGCGCCACTGCGCCCACTCGCTTGAGCAGGGGAATGCGTGTCGGCAGGTAGCCGCGCTGCGCAGCGAGCGCGGCAGCCTCGGCCGGCAGCGGAACCAGCACGATGGTGCCCACGGATAACCGACGTGACAGCGGGCTAGCGCGATGGTCAAGCGGATCGACGCGATACCAGCCGACTGCCACGCTGTCGGACGGGTTGTAGGTCAGGCGCGGCAGTGGATGCACGAAGGACGCCCAGGCCAGCGCAGCGAGGCCGCAGGCGGACAGGCCCGCCAGCACGATGCGAGCGCGCAGGCGCAAGCGAGGACGCGGTGCGGTGCCGGTAGTCGAAACGGCGGTCATGGCAGCGCCCTCCCGATGAGCCAGGCGGAGTGCCGCTCGGCGGTGTATTCGGGCAGCGGCAGGCGCGCAGCGAGCCGGTTGGCGAGCGTGCGCCAGTACGCGGGCGAAACGGCAGCGGGCGCGATGCCCAGCGCCTCGATGGCGTCGATACGCTCCAGCACGGCGCGCACCGATTGCTCACCTTCGGCGTGCAACAGCAAGCGCGCGCCCGGCTGCACGCCGGGGATGCGCTGCTCCTCATCTAGCGGCGTGCAAGCCTGCATCACCATGAGCTGCCAGCGCACGGTGCCGTAGTCGTTGGCCTGCCAGCGAATGCGGCAGAAAACGGCGTTCGGCAGGAACACGGCGAGACTGCGCCAGCGGTCGAACCGGTGCGTGCGCGCGGGTTCGCCGAAGCGCAGATAGAGCTTGAAACGGTGCTCCAGGAAGGCCAGCGAAACGCGCGTTAGCGGCGTTGAAATAGGCCGCGCCGCGTGTGCTGGGAATGGTGGCGCTGGTACAGCCGTGGCCGCACCAGCGGCAGGCAAAGCGGATGCGATCATGGTGTGTTCTCCCTGCGGTGTTCTGGAAACTCGCGCTCCAGCAGGCCGCGCAGCAGTTCGGCCACCGTCACGCCTTGCGTGAAGGCCGATACCTTGATGCGCGCCCGCATGGCGGGCGTGATGTCGAGGGTCAGACGAGCCGTGTAGAGGTCGCCTTTGCCCAGCGCATCGACGTCACCTTGGCGAATCCACGCTTCGGCGTGCGGATTCGTGGGCGGGCGCGCGCCAATGCCCACGCGCTTGGCTGCGCGTTTGCTGCCGAGTGACGGCTTTGTGGTCATGATGGCCACCGCAGCAGTTCGTCCACCAGCGCGGTGATTTCGCGGGCGGCGGCGCTGTCGGGCGCCAGCTCGCGGGCAAGCCGGCCGGCGGCCACGCTGTCTGCGAAGACGATGCGCTGGCGTACTTCCGAGCGCAGCGCGGGCAGCGGCTGCTCGGCCAGAGCGCCGCGCGCTTCGCGTCCGATCACCGTGGTGCTGACGCGCCGGTTGATGACGAATGCCGCGCGCAGCGCAGGCCGGAACACCTGCGCCTCGCGGATCAGCGCCACCATCTCGGCGCTGGCCCACAGGTCGTAGGGGCTGGGCTGCACGGGGATCAGCACGCGCTCGGCCGCCAGCAGCGCGGAGCGCGCCAAGGCGGCGATGCGCGGCGGGCCGTCGATGACGACGTGATCGGCCCGCCTGGCGAGTTCTG